>CENJ01046187.1_pt1 | contig 208657 bp, 177 predicted proteins | sample 356161 | NCBI WGS metagenome assembly CENJ01 (sample SAMEA2619531, study PRJEB7988) | marine metagenome | biome: marine biome (ENVO:00000447); feature: surface water layer (ENVO:00002042); material: "saline water (ENVO:00002010), including plankton (ENVO:xxxxxxxx)" | depth 5 m
GAGTCTCTTTGAGTCAGTTATGGAAAAGATTGACGCTGCGAGCACCGACACCCCTGCTAAGCGGGCTTCTGTAAAAGGAGAATTCCCACCACTTGTAAATAAGCTTATCGCCGCGACTTACGACAAATTAAACTGGCGCAGACTCTCCAAGTCAGTAGACGTGGCGGCGCTGAAAACCGGACAAAACAAATTCGAGGTCGCGCTGCATCGAATATGTGCAGGCGGTAAGACTCCCAAGCATGATCACAGAGGTCTGGAGTATACAGTAGTTTTGAAGGGAAGTTTTTCTGACGAGAAATCAGTCTACAAAGAAGGGGATTTTATTCTTCGTCAGCCGGGAGACACACATCAGCCAATGGGGGCCCAAAATGGTGAGTGCATTTGCCTTTCCGCGCAATCTGCGCCGATCAAATTGCAAAGCTTCTTCGGATCCATGCTGAACAGTTGGTTACGAATTAGGCCAAATTAAAGCCGCACTTCGACACCGTTATCGTGCATAAAACTTTTTGCCTCGTGTATCGAGTATTCCGAAAAATGAAAGATACTTGCAGCAAGAACTGCATCCGCGCCGCCGTTAACAATTCCCTCTACCAAGTGATCTAGTGTTCCAACCCCGCCGGATGCAATAACGGGAACTGGAACGGAGTCCGTAACGTGTGCAAGTAAGTCAAGGTCAAATCCATTTCTTGTTCCGTCCCGATCCATGCTGGTGAGCAACAACTCGCCAGCACCATAATCGCTCATTTTTATAGCCCAATCCACAGCATCTATTCCAGTGGCCTTCCTTCCCCCATGGGTAAAAATTTCCCACCTATTTCCGTGAGGATTTACAGATCGTTTGGCATCAACTGCTACCACAATACATTGCGAACCAAAACGTTTGGCAGCGCTTCGAACGAATTCCGCATCATTGATTGCGGCTGAATTAATAGCTACTTTATCGGCGCCTGCGTTCAATAAATTTCGAATGTCACCTATACTGCGAACCCCACCACCAACAGTAAGTGGAATAAAAACCTCACTTGCCATGCGCTCTACCGTATGCAACGTTATATCTCGCGCCTCATGGCTCGCTGTTATATCAAGAAACGCTATCTCGTCAGCACCCTGCTCGTTGTATCGTCTTGCGACCTCTACTGGATCCCCAGCATCTCTAATGTCGACAAACTGAATCCCCTTTACAACTCGGCCCTTATCAACATCCAGACAAGGAATGATGCGTTTTGCTAATTTAGATCTTTTTTGTGCACACATATTAAATCTCGTCATAATCATCAAGAATATGTCCAAGTTTCCCTGCCTTCGTCGCGAGATAAGAACTGTTATGAGGGTTACTGTTGGTTTTAAGTGAGACTCTTTTGACTACGTCTATGCCAAGCGCTGAGAGGGCCTCCACCTTCCTCGGGTTGTTAGTCATCAGATGAACCCGATTTACTCCGAGATGTTTCAACATCGGCAAACACACCGAGTAATCTCGCATATCCGCACCGAATCCAAGACGTTCATTTGCCTCCACGGTGTCAGCCCCAAGATCTTGCAACTGGTAAGCTTTGATTTTGTTCACCAGTCCGATACCACGCCCTTCTTGCCGGAGGTACAAAATAGCCCCCCGACCATACTCTGCGATACGGCGCATGGCACTATGAAGTTGCTCGCCACAATCACAACGCAAACTCCCCAGGGCATCACCTGTCAAGCATTCCGAATGAATTCTCACCAAGAGCGGAGAATCGAGGTACACATCTCCCATGCTAATGGCGATATGCTCTTTTCCTTTAAATGGGTCTTCAAACCCATGAATATCGAAATCGCCCCACCGGGTTGGCAATTTAGATGACTCGATAAAACGCAGAACCACAAAACCACTCCTAAAAACCTGAACTCAGCAAAATTTTATTCCAAGTTTATAATCGGATTAACCATATCTTTACAAAGTAAATCACGATTCATCACCTATTTTTTACTACACAAAATGTATCGCTCTTAAAAGCCAAATTAACAACGCTGCAAAAATACCAGCCACAACATCATCAAGCATAATTCCAATCCCACCATGTATGTTTCTGTCTATCCAACTAATCGGCCACGGTTTTACTATATCCAGCACCCGAAAAAGACAAAAGCCTATGACAAGACCGGACCAACTCACAGGTGCTGTCGACATGGTAATCCAAAAGCCAACAAATTCATCCCAAACTATGCCTTTGTGGTCAGATTCACCAACTTTTTTTTCTGCGTAACTACACACATAACAACCTATTACAGCGGCCACATAAACCGAAACGATATAACTAGAAAGAGAAAAATCGCTGGCCAAATACCAGAACGGTATCGCAGCGATGGTTCCGACGGTACCAGGCACCACCGGGGAGCACCCGCTCCCGAAACCAAATGCCAATATCAATCTTGGAGATGACCATATGTCAGAGATTGTCGGATTAAGCAAAATGATCATACCCTGTGTAACCTGTTATTTCTTGGGTAAAAGTATTTGATTTCGATGAATCAATGACGGTAACTCCATCGCCAGCGGTTATCAATCCAATTCGAGTTGCATCGATATGGCCTTCAAAAATCATCTTTTTTAAACTTTCTCTTTCTCTCTCCGGCACTGTGAAACAAAGCTGATAGTCATCACCACCGGACAATGCCCAGTGCAAAGAGTGATCAGGATAGCTTCGTTTAGTATGCGCGTGAATTGGTATTAAGCTGCAATCAATCTCAGCCGCCACCTGACTGGAGGAACATACATGGTTCAAATCAGCTACTAAACCATCCGAAATATCTATACACGAACTCGCTATTTCCCGCAGACGCATGCCAGATTCAATGCATAAACGAGGAGCATAGAAATGCTCAAAAAGCCGTTCACAGAAAGGAATCGTACTCCCTCGAGATAACATGTCTAAGGCCGCAGCTCCGTCTCCCAATGTGCCAGTAACATATATCTGATCGCCAACTTCTGCCGTATCGCGTCTTAGCGCTGCTCCTCTTGGCACTTGTCCAATGACGGTAATCGTTATAGCCAGGGGGCCACATGTGGTATCGCCCCCCACTAAAGCACAGTCATTTTGGTTTGCGATATCGCTTATACCGTCGCTCAACTCAGCGAACCACTTTTCTACCGCTATATCTCTGGGAACACTCAGAGCAACTGTGAACCAGCGCGGTTTCGCACCCATCGCAGCCATGTCGCTGAGATTTACGCACATTGCTCTCCGTCCGAGATCCTTAGGTTGTGTTAAATCTGGGAAGTGAACGCCAACCAGCAAACTATCTGTGGATACGACCAAATCAAGCCCTGCATCTGGTTTGATAACCGCGGCATCATCGCCAATTCCTCTCAAAACCCCAGATTGCAGTGTCATCCCCTTAAAGTGTCTTTCGATGATTGCAAACTCACCTTTATGCGAGGCGTTTGATCCATGATCACCCATCACGAATAGACCCCCGAAGTAGTTCTGAACCTCTAAAGTTCTCAGCAACTCCCTCCAATACTGCATTAATAAATTTAAAGGCATCTGCGGGACCAAAAGTTTTTGCTAGATTGATTGCCTCGTTTATAACTACTTTGAAAGGCACATCAATCCGATTTACCAATTCAAAGGTCGAAATTCTTAATATAGCTTTTGATATTGGATCAAGTTGGTGCTGATCTCGGTCTAGATGTGGCTCATATGCTCCATCAATTCTTGCCACATTATCCACGACACCCACCAAGATGGAACTAAATAGTTCGCAGTCTACTTTAGCAAAGTCATTTTCGGATCGTAGGTGGGTCTCAATTGAACAAACGTCATCTCCTGCAAGATCCCAAGAATAAAGCGCCTGCACCAAAAGCCGCCTTGCTTTCTGACGCTTTCGAAGCAATGACATCTATTTGCGATTCCAAATAAGGTGCAGTGTATTGATCATCTCTAACACTGCACGGGCGGCCTCTTCACCTTTATTCGAGTCATTTTCATTAGACCGAACAACGGCTTGATCATGAGTGTCAGTCGTCAACAGACCAAATCCTATAGGCACAGATTCCTCCAAAATAACCTGACCTATACCTCTGGTAGTTTCAGCACAAACATAATCAAAATGCGGAGTATCCCCTCTAATAACACTACCGAGCGCAATAACACCATCAAATTGTCCGGTTCGGACCACTTGCTGCACTCCTAAAGCCAACTCAAACGCCCCCGGAACATAAAAAACACTTACTTGATCCTTATCGAAACCTTGAGAAATCAAAGTTCGTAGAGCACCACTGAGAAGTCCTTCCGTTATATCAGAGTTCCACCTCGCTACCACTGCTGATAATCGAAGTGTCTTAATGTCGGAGCATCTCGCCTCCGGTCGAGCTGAACCCATTGGACCTCCTACTAATCGTAATAATCAACATAGCCTGTTACCTCCAAATCAAATCCAGAGATTCCAGTAAACTTAAATGGTGCACTCATTAACCGCATCTTGTGAATTCCCAAATCATTTAAAATTTGTGACCCTGTACCAATTTGGAGGTAGACACGATCCGTCGCTGATTGATGTCGGTCCATCACCGGCGTGAGTAAACTGTCGATATTTGAATCAATATCCTCCGCTGTCTCTGGGTAGTAGAGTAATACCAATACTCCTACACCCTCACGTTGTATTTGCTTCATCGCACGCTGAAATGACCAAGCTTTAAAGTCTCGAGCATCCTCAATGGACATTATGTCTCTTGCACCGCGATTTATATGAACACGCACCAGCGGCTCAGGCGAAGCGGTAATATCCCCCATAACAAACGCAAAATGCTTTTCATTCCGCACCTGGTCTAGGTAGGTTTTTAATAGAAATTCGCCATATTGAGTGCTAACCACCCGCTCTCTTATGCAGTTAGTAGTCTTTTCGTTCACTAAACGATAATGAATTAAATCGGCGATCGTGCCGATTTTTAAGTCATGCTTTGCTGCAAAAACTTCCAAATCGTCCCTCCTCGCCATTGTGCCATCGTCGTTCATTATCTCAACAATTACTGCCGCGGGCTCGTAACCAGCGAGCCTCGCAAGATCACATCCGGCTTCGGTATGCCCGGCACGACTGAGCACACCACCAGGTTGTGACCTTAAGGGGAATATATGTCCAGGTCGCACAATATCTTCTGACTTTGCATTCCTACTAACCGCAACCTGCACAGTGTGTGCACGATCAGCCGCTGAAATTCCAGTAGTCACGCCCTGCGCCGCCTCTATTGACAAAGTGAATGGAGTACCATGGCTGGCGCGGTTCTCCTCAACCATCATTCCGAGTGAAAGCTGATTACATCTTTCTTCTGTTAGGGTAAGACAAATGAGACCTCTCGCGTTAATCGCCATAAAGTTGATGTCTTTACCGGTTACTAAAGGGGCAGCCATGACTAAGTCACCCTCGTTCTCTCGATCCTCATCATCTATAAGAATTATCATCTTCCCTCGACGAATATCATCAATGAGCTCTTCGGTGGTATTAAAATCCATTAACTCATCCTTTGTCCTCAGATAATCCGTTCTGACTCCCAATACCTCCGCGGTAATAATGCTCCATTACTGACTTGCCCATCAGTAACCGTTCTAAATAACGTGCTACCAAATCCACCTCAAGATTAACCGTAGTGCCCTTTCGATAATCATCGATGACTGTGTGCGTTAAAGTTTGAGGAATAATATTCAATTCAAACTCGTTGCCAGCTACACGGTTTACAGTCAAGCTAGTGCCATCAACTGTAATCGAGCCCTTACGTGCAATATACTTCGCTAATTCATTCGGCGCACGCACAAGGAGCCACTCTGAACGAGCATCTTTCCTTCTGTCTATTATCTCACCCATTCCATCAACGTGGCCAGATACAATATGTCCCCCAAAGCGATCTGTTGCCTGCATCGCTTTTTCTAAATTAATCCGTTCACCGATTTTCCAATAACCTACTGTCGTGAGGGACAAAGTCTCTCTGGACACATCAACAAAAAAAGTATGTTCATACATATCGATGACCGTCAAACATACCCCACTACACGCCACGCTGTCTCCAAGGAATAGGTCATGAAACCCTAGATCATTAGCGATTATCCCCAATCGGATATCACCAGACGATTGTTCTAGGCTGCTGACTTTGCCGATAGAACTTATGATGCCCGTAAACATATTTTTACTCCAAATTCTTACTGAACCTAGTTATTAATCCCCCACTTACCCATTATTATTTCTCTCAATAATCTGAATCGGGGCTAAGCGTAATACGTATATCATCTCCAACCCGACGCATGTCTCGAATCGACATTGCTAAATGCGCATCCATCATATTTATTGGTAACTGAAATAGTGGTCTCGCGTTACTACCCATTAATTTTGGAGCCATATAATAAATAAATTCGTCAGTAATCCCCTCCGCTATAAAGGAACCAGCAAGAGTAGCGCCAGCCTCTACAAGAACATTGTTACATCCGAGCTGTGCTAACCGATGCAAAAGATGCGTCAAGTCCACCTGTCCATGACGACTCTCGGGAAAAAATTCAACCTCCGCTCCTGCCACTATCAATTTTTCCGCCCTTTCCCTCTGAATGCCACCATCTAATGATGCAACTAGTATCCTTCCAGTTTGAGAAAACAATTTTGAATTAGTTGCCATTTCACAACGGCTGTCTACAATTACCCTAAGGGGTTGTCTCAAATCACTATTCGCCAAAGCAGGATCAGACCCAAAGGCCTCATAATCAACCCGTAAGGAGAGAGACGGATCATCGATCTTCTGAGTTCCAATGCCAGAGACAATTGCACAGCTTTGTGCCCGCAGTCGCTGGACATCGAGCCGCGCAGACGGCGAAGTAATCCATTGACTTTGCCCATCTGCCATCGCAGTTCGTCCATCAAGACTAGCAGCCATCTTTACAGTTACCCATGGTAGGCCCTTTTTATGCCGTTTAAAAAAACCTCGATTTAAGTGTCGGGCTTGGTCCTCTAAAAGCCCTAACTTAACCGCTATTCCAGCAGATTTTAATTTTTCAATTCCGTTTCCGCGAACTAAAGGATTCGGATCCTCGCTAGAAATTATTACAGAACCCACTCTTGCTTCCAAAAGAAGGTTTACACAAGGACCAGTCCTACCGAAGTGCGCACAGGGCTCGAGGGTAATATACACCTCTGACGAATGCGCCATTTGCCCCGCCTGTCCAAGAGCTATTGCTTCAGCATGCTCTTCTCCTGCACGCAAATGCCATCCCTCCCCGATAATCTTACCGTCCCGCACAATAACACAACCTACCATAGGATTAGGGCTTGTTGTAAACCGCCCCTTTGCTGCAAGTTGCAATGCATAAGACATAAGTGAGATGCTAGATTGCTGCTTATCCATCAACTCTTTTAAACTCCACTATCCTTATTTGTCAAACGATTGAGTTCAGCCTGGAACTCACTCAAATCTTGAAAACTTCTGTAAACTGAAGCGAAACGTACGTATGCTACTTCATCTAAGTGTTGTAATTTGTCCATAACCGCCTCTCCAATTAATCGCGAGGTAACCTCCCTCTCTCCGAGGCCCCGTAACAACTGTTTGATCTGGCCTAATGCATTTTCTATTTGATCTGCGGATACAGGTCTTTTTTCCAACGCCCTCTGGAAGCCCGATCGAAGTTTAGACTCATTGAAAAGTTCTCTTGATCCATCGCTTTTTATAACCCGCGGCATAACAAGTTCAGCAGACTCGTATGTAGTAAATCGTTCATTACAAGTCACACACTCTCGACGGCGACGAACCTGATTTCCATCAGACACCAAACGTGAGTCAAGTACACGGGTGTCCTCTGCACTACAAAAGGGGCAATACATGGGCAAAATTCATTGGGTCTTAATCTAAAACCACGAAATTAACTGATAGTTTATCATATTAAACGGATTTGAATATCAAAGGCACTCGTGAACCCACAGTAGCTTGAGTTTGGTTTAAAGCTTCAAAATCTGAGGGCAAATGGAATTTTGAAATAAACAACCTAATCTCGGGCCACTCAACGCGCTGATTCTATTTAGCGACGAGCGAGAAACGGGTAGATCAGCAATACACAGGATACCGACCACAAATTTCTAACACCTTTGCTTTTACTTCCTCAATAACTTTTTCTGACATGCCAGTCTCTAGACTGTGCAAAACGTCACATATCCAGTGTGTTAACTGCTCACACTGTTCTTCACGAAGTCCACGAGTGGTGATTGCAGGCGTGCCAATACGGAGCCCAGAGGTGACAAAGGGAGACCTAGGATCGTTGGGTACAGAATTTTTGTTAACAGTTATAAAAGCCTTACCTAACGCTTCATCTGCATCTTTTCCGGAATACACTTTACCAATCAGGTCAACAAGCATCAGGTGATTCTGAGTACCATTCGAGACAATTTTAATTCCTCGCCGGATAAACGTAGATGCCATTGTTCTCGCGTTTGCCAAAACTTGTTTCTGATAAGATATGAACTCTTCAGTTGAGGCTTCTTTAAAAGCAACGGCCTTTGCAGCTATAACGTGACATAAAGGCCCTCCCTGCACACCCGGGAAAATTGCTGAATCACATTTCTTCGCAATATCTCTATGATTCGTTAGAATAATTCCGCCTCGCGGCCCACGCAAAGTTTTGTGGGTCGTAGAAGTGATAACATGAGCATGGCTCATCGGACTCGGATAAACTCCCGCGGCTACTAGTCCAGACACATGCGCCATATCAACTAAAAGGTAAGCGTCTACAAGATCCGCAATTTCACGAAATCTACCCCAATCCAAAATTCCTGAATATGCAGAAAATCCTGCAATAATCATTTTAGGGCGATGTTCAAGTGCTAAATTTTTAATTTGCTCATAATCAATCAGTCCCGTTTCTTTACATAGACCATACTGAACTGACTTATATAGCTTGCCAGAAAAATTTGGTGTTGCGCCATGGGTAAGATGCCCGCCATCCGCAAGGCTCATGCCCAGAATAGTATCCCCCCCGGACAACAACGCAAGAAATACTGCACTATTGGCTTGAGAACCAGAATGGGGCTGAACATTCGCAAACTCAACCCCAAATAATTCTTTAGCCCTCTGAATCGCCAGTTCTTCTGTTAAGTCAACATACTCACAACCACCGTAATATCGTTTTTGAGGGTACCCTTCCGCATATTTATTGGTCATTTGACCACCTTGCACTGCCATAACTGCGGGACTAGCGTAGTTTTCCGATGCGATCAGCTCCAGATGCTCCTCTTGCCTTTGGTCCTCCAACATAAGTGCGCTGTATACCTCCGGATCAGCCATCTCGAGCAAATGTTTTGTGTCATACATGATTTGTTTCCAAAATAGTGTCTAGTTCCAAATTCCAAATGTCCGCATTAAAATTTTTATCAAATAATTACAAAGACGAAAATACATTTGAATGTAGAGGTCTTTGTGAGCGCCTAAACTCACTTGAGCAGACACAGCGCTATCTCTCGAGCCTCACCATTCTATTGGCACGCCCGACCAATCCAAAAAAGATAGCTCCCCATCGACATCGGTTTTCCTCATAAGATCCATTAACTTAGTTGCCACAAAATTAGCAGGGAAAAGCTTATCTCGCGAGACCGACGATTGGAAGGGCCGTGATAATTTTGTGTCTGTTGTTCCCGGATGAAAGCTAATTAGTTTAACATTCTTACATTTTCTATTCAGCTCGATAGCAGAAGTCTTTAGTAGCATATTCAGAGCGGCCTTTGATGCCCTGTAAGAATACCACCCTCCTAGTCTGTTGTCTGAGATGCTGCCTACCCTTGCAGATAAAATAGCAATTTTACAAATATCACGCTTTGAAAAAACTTGTTTTAGTTCCTTGATCCAAAGGATAGGAACAACAGCATTTGCAGTGAATACTCTATTTAACGATTCCTCTGTAATATCATCCATACGTTTTTCAGGCTTTACTGCATCGTCATGCAACATACCATTACATATGGCACCCATGACTAGATTACATTCCAAAGACAGCAAACGGTTGACTGTTCGAGCAATATCCATCGCAGAATAATCACAATGCATCCAAGTCAATTTGCTATTATTGTTAAATTCTTGTGGCGCTTCCGGGACACTACTCACTGCAAAGATGCGCTCCAAACTTGTGTCATTCAGCATAGTTCGGACCATCGCAGTTCCGATACCACCGCTAGCAGCAACAACAAGAGCGTCACTTGATGAAATCATGATTCGATTTTAAAATCACATTTGGTAATGGCGCTTGATCGTGTCATCAATCGCGATATTTGCTGCCGGTGTCTCGCAAAAAAGATGTATGCCGCATCTGCCAGATGCTTGATAATTGGCCATCTTAATGGCGCCACCCATTTGCCTTTTCCCACCAGAGTCCAAGCAAGAACCGTAACATCTAGCCCGTAAATAAGTTCTCCATTCCCTCTCATCCCATGCAAAATTCTGTTGGCATCTTCAACATTAACTGTTGCATGTTTCTTAGCAAAATCGTCGGCAAAAATGTTTTCGAGAGTGATGCGATTATTTAAATCAAGCTCTTTTAACCTTCTCATTTCTGTTGAGCAAAGTGCGCAACGACCGTCATAGAAAATGGTGAGTTCGCTCATTTCGTTACAAGCTCCATAACAATGCTATCAAGAATATTAAGTGCATAACGATCACCGCCCAAGTTAGGCGAGACCGCATTACAAAATATTGGGGGGAAACACTGGGCGATGTCCGTTCTGCAGTGAGAGCTACAACGTAACCGGAGGCCAGAATGACAACCGCCAACAAAACCAAATAGTGGGACAAATTCATAATAAGCAGACTGAGCCAACTAAGAACTGCCAGCAGGTTACTAACTATCAGCATATTAGAGCCATCATATCCGCTATCGAATTGTCCACGCCACAAAGTTCCCGCTAAGAAACTAAGAATACACGCGCTATATGTGAGGAAAACATATGGAACGTAGTACCCAAGAAAGCTTGAAGTGTTGGCATTGCCCGTCTCTACAATTGAAAAAATAATCAAAAGGGTAAAAAATGCAAAAGGGACTAACCCTAAATAACCAAGCAGTTTATATGTTCTTTCATCTCTCAGAGAACTCGTTTCTAAATGAAGAGTACCTTCAACGGTTGAGGTCATTAGCGCTCTCAGTATTTGGTAAATAGTTTTTTTTGATATACTGCGTTACGTTTTCTAATCTCTGCTGGATTGACTCTATAAATTCAACGAGCGTAACCCTATTTAAAAAATAGTGCGTACTAACTCTACTAATCAAAATAGACAGGGTCCCTATGGAACGATTTGAGCTAGGTTGTGTGTTTTTTTCAAACGACTTGAGAGTATACGACAACTCATGTCTAGCTTCCGCAGCCCGAGAGTGTAAGACTTTAGCGTGTGTGTATTTAGAAGCCAAAGATGATTTTAAGCGACAATTTGGCATAAACGAGTCTGACCTGCGTAGGCAATTCCGATCCGAAAGCTTGTGTGCGCTAAATACAGAGCTAAAACGTTTTGGACAGCGCATAGATAGATTAGTGGTCAAATCTAAGTCGGAAATCTGTTCATATTTAGACGAACTCAACCCAAACGTCATCTACAGAAGCTGGGAACCAAAACAGTCCGCCGATAATGACTGGGCAGCAATCGAGAAAGCATATCCAGAAATCGACTTTAAAGAGGAGTTCACGTCGACACTCTTCGATGAGAGTCAACTCCCTTTCGAATCGAATCACTTTCCTGGCACGTTTTCAAAATTTCGCCGAGCGGTAGAGCATCTAGCCATAAAAGATCCGGTCGCTAGTCCCTCTTCGCTACCTCCTCCTGTAGGCAAACCAAAGCATTGGCAGATAAAATTCAAACCAGCTGATTGTCTTTTTAATGGTGGCGAACGGGAGGGTAAAAAACACTTAGACGAATATTTCGCGGGTCAACATGCGAGTTCTTACAAACAGACACGAAATGCCTTGGACGGCTGGAAAAATTCGACCAAATTTTCAGTTTGGCTGAGCAATGGCTGTCTCTCGGTACGACAAACATTTCATGACTTGAAGAAATATGAACTTGCTGCAGGGGCCAATGAATCTACATACTGGATTTATTTTGAACTTCTGTGGCGAGAATACTTCCAGTGGTATGCAAAAATTTATTCCTCAACGCTGACAAAATTTTCAGGCCACTCAAATCGGTCTCCAATGACTTTTTTCAATCCTCAACGCTTTAAAAAGTGGTGTTCAGCAAACACTCCGTTCCCACTTGTAAATGCATGTATGAGCCAACTAAATGCTGAAGGTTACATGTCAAATCGCGGCAGACAAATTGTGGCGAGTTGTCTCGTCAACGAACTCTCCCTCGATTGGCGCTTCGGAGCTGCATACTTTGCTCAGAAACTTATCGATTATGATTTTGCCTCTAACTGGGGTAATTGGCAATACATAGCTGGCGTAGGTACTGATCCGAGAGGTGGGAGACACTTCAACTTGAGCAAACAAAGAGCCGTCTATGACCCGAATTTTACATTTATAAATTCTTGGCAAGGAGAGAGATGTGACCAGTATCTCGATTCAGCTGATATTGTGGATTGGCCAATTACCCATAGGTGATTTAAAAGTTTTTGAGCCCCAATTTCTCCTTTACAAATCAGCAAATGCGTCAACGATAGCGGGGTAATCCTTAAAAAATTGCTTGGAGATCCCGTTCTCAAAAGTGTGAGGAGTAGCAAGATCTCCACCCAAATCAATTAAGCCCAAGGATGTCAATTTTTCCCCAAATTTCCGCAAAAATGTCAGGTCATTAATCCATGAAAAAAACCTCAAGGTACCCAAATTTTGAACAGCCCCTCCGGTAGGCCGGTACCGGGTAATTCGCGTAAACACGGTATCGTTATCAGGGTCGACAAATATGTACTGACCGAACTTACCACTTGCGTTAAAAATACGGGAAGTCTCATTGCTTCTTGAAATCCACCAATGCATCCCATACCCGCGCTTCTGATTTATTGTTTCACTTTCTATATTCGACCAGATTTCTTTGAAAGTTTCATCTACAAAAGCAGACGATACAACTTTTTCACTCCCCCACATGCCTTTTCGCGCAAATAAAAGGCCAAATCTTGAAAAATCTCTTGCCGACATGTCGACGCAACAATAAGTGAGCGGGTTTCCAGAGGAGTCCCTCCACAAAGTATAATTCTGAATACCAATTTTGGAAAAAATGCGTTCCTGCATTAATTGATCTGCTGGCTTCCCCGACGCATTTGAGAGAATTGCCGAAAGAAGCATTGAATTAACATTATTGTACTCAAATACCTGGCCAGGCGATTTTTCAAATCTTGCATTTACAGCATATTCAAGGTGATTTTCCTGTAAAAACATTAGCTCATGCTCGTGAGCCGGAAAATCAAGACCACTCGTCATGTTCAATAAGTGTCTTATCGTGATGTCAGCACGCTCATCATTGAATATCGGTAGATAATCGGAAACAAAATCATCCAAGCTGTCAATTTCGCCATAATCCAGAGAGATGCCAATTAATGCAGCGTAAAAACTCTTTGCCATCGACCAACTCGTACCATAACTTTCAACATGGAACCCTTCCTGATATCGTTCACCCACAAGTTGGCCGTTTTTTATTAAAACAGTAGCTTGAGTTGCCGGATCCGAAAACGATAAGTCAAAAAGATGCTTGACTTTACGTTCGCTTATTCCAGCATCCGAAGGCTCAATTTTTATCCAGTCATTCATAGGCACTATTTTGGTGCTACTCGCTTGTCCAAATGAACTAACAGCAACTGTCAAGGTAACTAAAAATATCCCCTCAAAAAATAAAGTTTCTCGCACTGTTGCCTCCTAACGTTCAACACAAAAAGTTACTCTTTAAAAACTTACTGACCTCATCAAAGACCTAATAAAGTAATTAGGCTGATGTGTCAGACAAACCCACCTACAATTGAATTAAATTGGGCATTGGTTATCTTTTTATTTTAACTAATTCTCTTTGCGCCAAATTGATATAAATAACAGGTCAAGGTTACATGATCTAACACACCAAAATCTTGCAAACATGAAAAAATAAAGGCTATGTATGTTCGACTGCACAGATATTACTAGCACTCAGTTTAATTCAACAAATAAATCTTCTAACTAAATTACCTGTCTTAAAGTTTAGCTCATAAACATTTGTTACCTTCGCTTAGCTCCGAGCCTAAAATATCTATACCTTTAAACTAAATTGCCCCATTATGGGGCAAACACTTATCTATTTAGCTATGAGTAATTCAATTTGTACAAATTAATCGCATAAAGTTGTTTGCACTTTTTCAAAATAAAGGATAAATTACGTATAGTTCGAAATTTATGTTGTCGTTGCGCTTCATGATTTTCGCTTCTGAGTGGCTAAATAGCTGTGCTTGAGCCACTTTCAAATAAAAATTTTTGAATAATAGGGTATAAAACAATGACTAATTTAGAAGCTAACGATCCAGTTGGCATTTCCTTTTGGCTAATATCAATGGCCATGGTAGCGGCAGCTGTATTCTTTTTCATTGAGCGCGATAGGGTCAAGTCACATTGGAAAACGTCGCTCACTGTCGCTGGTCTCATTCAACTTGTAGCTGCGGTACACTATTTCTACATGAGGGCTGTTTGGGTAGAAACAGGTGAAACACCAACAGTATACAGATATATAGATTGGTTGATCACAGTTCCCCTGCAGATGATTGAGTTCTACTTAATTCTTGCTGCGATTGCTGTAGTTGCCTCCGGAGTTTTCTGGCGTCTGTTGTTAGGAACAATTGTTATGTTGCTCGGCGGTTTCGCAGGTGAAGCTGGGTTTATGGATCCAACTCTTGGTTTCATTATTGGGATGGCAGGCTGGATATTCATTCTATATGAAATTTTTGCTGGTGAAGCGAGCCAAATCAATGCTGCCAGCGGCAATGCTAACTGCCAAATGGCGTTTAATGGCATGAAATGGATTGTCACCATTGGGTGGGCCATTTATCCCCTGGGTTACTTCCTCGGCTACCTCGCTGGTGGTGTAAATGCTGATGCTTTGAATGGCATATATAACATCGCCGACTTGATTAACAAGATTGGATTCGGTCTATTTATTTGGGTCGCAGCAGTCGCTGACTCCGCAGAATAAAGGCACGGCGAAGACGAGACAAAAGAGCCAGGTCCCTGGCTCTTTTGGTCTTGAAACAAAGCTTTAGGTGCCGTGAACACTAAGAGGGTCGGGCTTCTCAAAGCCCAGAGCTTATAAAAATATGAAGGGTACTGCTATGCCCCCAACAATAAGAAGCAGATTAAGTTTCGGGGTTTTTTTAACCCAACTTGGCGAATTATTTCAGCGGGAGCTTCCGTCCCGAGAGTCAGGTCTTCTTAATGCTGCAAAATATCATTTTAGAAACCCCGGTAAAGGATTTAGAGCTCAGTTAGCTTTAGCTAGTGGCGAAGCTCTTCGATTACACTATCACGATGTTTTAATTTGGGCAGCTGCCTGTGAACTCATACATAACGCCTCCCTTGTCCACGATGATATTAGTGATGCAAGCACTCACAGACGTGGCCAGAAAAGTATTCACGAACAATTCGGAATTGACACAGCGCTTTGCCTGGGCGACTGGATGGTTGCTAAAGCTTTTGAACTAGCTTCCAAAAATAAAACGCACGGTGGTCAACTAGTGGGGCAGTTGGCAACTGCAATGCAACAAACTTGTGTCGGTCAAGCGTCCGATGTTGGGCAAAAGCGGTGCATAACAACAAATCAATGGAAGCGAATTGCATCTGGGAAGACGTCCCCGTTTTTATTGGCGCCAATCGCGGGAGTGGCTCTGGCATCTAACTTTGAATACTCGTTGCAAAGCCTCAAAAATTTAGTAAGTCTTTGCGGCCTCGTGTACCAGGGACGAAATGATATAGACGACATAGTTCCCTCCAGTCACCGGTCATGTGATTTAGACGGACGGAAACCTAACCTTGTGGTAAGTTTGTTTAATGAGAATAATACTGGAAATGAGGACTTCAATCGCTGGTATAACTCAGGGGATACGTCAAAAGTGGGTCAATGGCAACAGAGAATTGCTTCGAGCCAAGCAATTGTGAGAGCAAATCACGCTTTAGATATATGGCTTGCAGAGGCGGAGCTGATAGTCCCAAGCGTTCCCTCGCCTCTACGAGAAGTCGCAACTCAATTAGTAGCATCTGTGAATGATAAAAAAATCACAGAAACTCAGCGTGGTAGGATTGCATAAGTTATCAAGGGGTGGTTGCAAATCAATCATTAGTTGACCATGCCAATAATTAAGGCGGGGATCTTCCTTTTGCCTTTCCTACTTGTACGAGAGTAAGAACCAATCAAATGTATACTTCTAAATCGCTCGCGCAGCATCAATCTTCAATACCCGACCCAAAGCCAATCGCGGTCCTTGCGGCGCATGGCAAATCATTTTATTTTGCAAGTTTGTTTTTAGGTAATCATTATGCTGAAAGCGCAGCACAGCTGTATAAATTCTGCAGATTCTTGGACGATTTAGCAGATGGCACTGATATCAATAGAATTGAACGGCTAAAAAATATTCGGGGATCTCTGGCTGGTAAAGCATGCCTAAATGAGGATGAACTTGAAACTAAAAATTTTTTGGTATTAGCTAAAAAAAAGAGCATCCCACTGGCAGCAGCTCAAGAACTCTTAGAAGGAATGATCTCTGATCAAATTCCCGCCAGATTTGATAATACAAAACAACTTCTCCGTTACTGCCACGCGGTGGCAGGCACTGTCGGACTTATGATGTGTCGAGTCTTGGACTGCTCTCATAAGGATGCGGATAGCTTTGCAATTGACCTCGGAGTAGCCATGCAATTGACAAATATTGCAAGGGATGTCTTAGAGGATGCGCAAATGGGCAGGCGCTATATTCCATCAGAATGGCTGAATTTAACAAAGCTTCAGTCCGAACCTTGCAGTTGGGTTGATGCCTCTATAGATGTACGCATTAAAGTTTCTTCTGCAATTGACCAACTACTTAAGCTTGCCGAGCAATACTATGAAAGTGCTGAGCAGGGGATTGTCCTTCTTCCCTGGAGATCAAGGTTTGCAATCAATGTCGCCTTGAGGGTTTATAGACAAATCGGAAGACAACTACAAAAAGAAAAATATTGTTGGTGGCAAGGCCGCCAAGTCATTTCAGCTTTTAAAAAAATTCAGCTAACACTATCCGGATTATCGGTATTTATTCCGAAGGAAACTCCAACTCATCAACAAAAATTACATGAGCCATTGCTGGGTCTCGCCGGTGTCAATAACCTTTGACATAGCAATAATAGGAGGCGGTAATGCTGGATTAAGTCTTGCCTCCGAACTGTCCAGACTAAATGTCGCTAAGACTGTGTGTATCTTTGAACCAGCACACAAACTGAAAAAAGAGCTTCATTGGAGTCTTTGGACCGATGGAAACCAAAGACAGCTTTTAAATTACGCGGTAAAAGGCAGCTGGAGTCAATGGCAACTAGTAGACTACAGTCGCAGCGTCGTCAGAAACAGTCCTTCCTTCGATTACACATGCCTCAGCTCAACTAAATATTTAAGTTTGTGCGAAAGCCAACTCAGTGAAAAAATCCATATAATTCCTGAGGCGGTGGAATCCGTGAGAAGAACTTCAAGCCAATATATTATAGAAAGCGGCGATCAGTCTTTCTCTGCAACTCATGTCTATGATAGTCGTCCACCATCTGTTCGACCAAATGGCCTTTTACAGCACTTTTTGGGAGTTGAAGTAAAGATCAGTACTCCAATGTCGCCTCGGCAAATAGCTACCCTCATGGATTTTCGGGTGGATCAAACCCGAGGACTACATTTTATTTATGTCCTACCGTTTTCTTCTACTCACCTTCTCGTTGAATCAACAATGATCTCTCAGAGCTTAGAACCTCAAAGCTGGTATAGAAATGCTATAGATCGCTGGTTAAATGAACGGCAGATCATTGTCAAATCATATCTCAGCGAGGAAGTTGGTGTTATTCCAATGGATGAGGTTATTTCTCGTGACAAAAAAATACCCACAATTGGCGCAGCAAGTGGGGCACTGAGACGGTCATCAGGTTATGGCTTTAGTTATATACAAAAACAGGCTTCTTGCCTTGCTCAACAAATCAACCAGGAAAATTATAATGTCCCTGAAGCTATCTCTGAAAGAATTGTACTTATGGATATGATATTCAATCGAGTCGTGACCGAATACCCTGAAATAGGACCGAGTCTGTTCATGAAATTAGCCGAAGCACTAAATGGAGAGCAATTTGCCCGCTTCATGCTTGGTAGAGCAACTACATTCGACTGGGTTCGCGTTATAGCCGCAATGCCAAAGATCCCTTTCTTAAAGCAACTCTTTAATGTCTAGCCTGGATTACATTGCGATCATTGCAGTCATGCTAATTGGCGTTCCTCATGGTGGACTGGATGGAGCAATAGCAAGGCGCGCTGGATGGTCTAAAACGTTTTTTGAGTGGCTAATTTTCCATGTGGGCTATCTTTTGCTTGCAATAATGGTCGCAATTATTTGGTGGTATTTGCCGGGAATAAGTTTAACAATATTTCTAATCTTATCTGCAATTCACTTTGGGACAAGTGATATCAAAATCGTCGAATATCCTTGGAAATGGTCAAATTTTTTGCCTCTTATTTCACACTGCGGACTCATCATAATTGGGATACCAGGACTACACCCGTCAGATGTTCAACCCATTTTTACTATTCTGGCGGGAGAACATACTGCCAAACTACTAGTTTCCACTTCTAATTCTCTACTCGTTCCGTGGCTAGTTTCTCTTCTTATCTACCTCTTTTATAGCTATTTTCAAAATAAATGGGTCCCTACCGCCTGCATTGCAGCTGGTGTATTTATGAGTACATATGTCCTGGATCCACTTGTAAGTTTCGCACTTTATTTCTGCCTGATTCACAGTCCGACTCATAGCTTTCTTGTCTGGACTGGGATGAAGCCTCAAGAACGCCTGCGATCATCGGTAGAGGCGGCTAGTTACACATTGATTACTTGGTTATCAGGTATATTCTTGGTACTCTTTTTCTTAAGTAAGCCAAATCTCAATTTGGAACCGATTTTAATCCAAGTAACTTTTATTGGCCTTGCCGCACTTACAGTACCTCATATGATCCTAATTGATTTGCTTAATAAAGATTATGACTGACATCCAAAAACGTAAAGAGGATCATATTAATCTGGCATTAGATCGCAGTCATCAATCCACTGCAGGCAACAACTTCGATGAAATTTGTTTCGAACCCTCAGCAATTCCAGAAATCGACCTTAATTCCGTGAACATAGAATGTACATTTTTAGGCCGCCAATGTAGTGCTCCGATCATTATTGGCGCTATGACTGGTGGATGCAATCATAGTGATATAATCAACAAAAATCTTGCTATCGCCGCAGAGGACTGCAGAGTTCCCATGGCTCTTGGATCTCAAAGAGCATCATTGGAGTTGGGGCTACCACAGAAGATTCGCAGTTGGGCTCCTAATGCGGTGCTACTTGGAAATTTAGGAGGCACACAAGTTGCGTATGGCGGTATAGACTTGGCAAAAAAAGCTATCGACAGCATAGAAGCAGATGGTTTAATGATCCACCTCAATCCGCTACAAGAGCTCAGTCAACCCAACGGCGATCGCAATTGGTGTGGTGTCTTGAATGCAATAGAAAAATGTTGCAGGCACCTTGATGTACCAATTCTTGCAAAGGAAGTTGGAGTGGGCATCGGGCCCACCACTGCAAAAGATCTTTTATCTGCAGGCGTAGCCTGGCTAGAAACAGCTGGTTTTGGTGGAACCAACTGGGCAACCATAGAGCTTGCTCGTAATGACTCACATAAAGAACGCGAAATCATGCAACCTTTCATCACCTGGGGAATGTCAACCTGTGAAGTTCTTTTTGAATTAAGTAAGTTTGACGCACCTTTAAACTTAATTGCCTCTGGAGGCGTTCGCCATGGTCTCGATGTAGCACGTTGCATTCGTTTAGGAGCAAAAATGACGGCACTTGCACAGCCATTTTTAAGTCCCGCAATAGACTCTTCGTCGGCTGTAATTGAAAAAATAGACATCGTAAGTGAACAACTCAAAAGAACAATGTTTCTGACAGGCAAGAACTCTTTGGAAAAACTTAAAGAAGCTAATCTTTTAAGATCTCCAAGACTCAAACAGCTTTGATGCAACCTTGAAGTGTTAATATTTTAAAGTGATGGAACATATAAAAGCAGAAATTAGTGCGGGTGTAGGTTGCGTTACGTTAAATCGTCCAGCAGCTCTTAACGCGTTAACTCTTGATATGGTACTCCAATTAACCAATCTATTAATTAAATGGCGAGATCAACCAGAGGTAGAAGCGGTCGCAATTCGCGGTTGCAATAAAATCGGTCCTTTTGGCGATTTCTCCGCTGGAGGAGATATCCGCTTCTTTTATGTCGCAAGTCGCAAAAAAGATGAGTCATTAAGCGATTTTTTTACTGCTGAGTATCGTCTAACTCATCTAATTTACTCTTACCCCAAGCCTTACATAGCATTTATGGACGGAGTTGTTATGGGCGGGGGTATGGGTCTTTCACAAGGAGCATCTTTTCGAATAGTGACAGAACGCACTCGGATGGCTATGCCAGAGACTAAAATAGGTTTTTTCCCAGATGTTGGGGCCAGTTTCTTTCTGAATCAATGTGAAAACAACATTGGGAAATACATCGGGATAACGGGACAAGTACTATCCGGTAATGATGCTGTAGCAATAGGTCTAGCTGATGGTTTACTAATGAGTAAGGACTTGCAGAATAATTGGAATTTATTAACAAAATCTAGCCTTTTGAACGTGAGGGACAGGATTAACAAATTACAAGCTCGATGCATAATTTTAAAAGATATTACTCATACACCATCATGGTTTGATCCTCGATTAACGTTAATATTTGGGCAAGAGTCTTTTGGTAAAGCTCTAGAGAAGCTCGCTGGGTTAGGTGGAGAATGGGCAGAAAAAACTCTTCTAAAACTCAAAAAGCGCTCTCCAATAATGCTATTTGTTACCTTTAGACAACTCAGTTATGGGCAATCTTTAACATTAGCCGAGTGTCTCAGGATGGAAAGGGACCTTGCTCAGCATTGCTTTTATACATCTAAAGAAAACCAAGTAAACAAAGATAGTGAAACCATCGAGGGCATAAGAGCTCTAATTATCGACAAAGATCACTCTCCCAATTGGTATCCTGTACACCTTAATAATGTCACTCCTGAGATGATTGAACCGTTCTTCAAAAGCCCCTGGTTATCCTCCGAACATCCTCTCGCCGACTTAAAGTGAATGTAAAATTTCTGAAGAAGAATTAACTATAAATTGATTTAATTTCAATGAGCCAATTAAGTTACTCTTTCGTAAGTTATCTGGTTGCCGCAGAGGCACTCCGAAAATACGATAAGCTTCGGATAGCTAAAAGTGCATTTAGAAGAATTTAAAGAGACTTGCCCATTTTGCTGGGAAAACATTTGGTTATTAGTCGACCCAACCTTTGAACAGGTCTATACAGAGGATTGCTCTGTGTGCTGCAGGCCGATTCTTGTAAAAATTTCAACATCGGATAACCAAATTACGTTAACACTTGCTCAGGAGGATGACGGCTTCTAGGCGCTTGGGCATAAGTTGAACATTTTGTTACAAAAATCGAAAAGCAACACATCCTTGAGGAGATGTTTTTGGAAAAACAACGAATCAATGTAGTGTGGTTAAAGCGGGACCTCCGTACTCAGGACCACAGTCCTTTGGCTGAAGCTGAAAAACACCAGACACCATATGTTGTCATACTCATCATAGAACCAAGCTGGATTCGAAGAGGAGATTTTTCACTACGCCACTTGCAATTTACTTCTCAGTCAATGGACGCTATTTCGGAAAAATTCGAGTCAAACAGTATAAATATCAAAACCCTCTTTGGAGAAGCGCCAACGGTGTTTCAACAGCTTTCCAAAATTTTTCAGATCGAGTATGTAATGAGTTATCAAGAATCAGGAACTTATGGGAGTTGGAAAAGAGATAAAGTCATCGAAAAGTTTTTTAGAGAAAGTGGAATCCAATGGCTGCAATTTCAGTGCAATGGAGTCATTCGCGGCATTAAAAACCGAAAAGGCTGGGATGGGCTTTGGTACAAGCATGCTAGGGATGCATGCGTGAAAAACGTATTTCGAAAGCGCCCGTATATTTCATTCCCGAACTGGTTTCTCATGCCTAAAAAATTACAAGATTCTTTACGAGAGTACCCCAAATATTTTCAGCCCGCGGGCGAAAGAAATGCATGGAAATATCTCCAATCATTTGCATCTGGTCGTCATCACGACTATTTGATTAATATTTCGAAACCTAATGACAGCCGATTCAGTAACGGGAGAATTTCGCCATATCTAGCATGGGGAAACATATCCTCTAGACAAGTTTATCAATTTATAAAAAATCATCCAAACTATTCTATGCAAAAGAAAGTCTTTGACGCATTCCTCACGCGGCTAAAATGGCGTTGCCACTTTATGCAAAAGTTTGAAATGGAATGCAGTTACGAAAATCGATGTATAAATCAAGGTTTTGAAGAATTAGAGAAACCATTAAACCAATATTTCATAGCTAAATGGAAAAGCGGAACCACTGGATATCCTCTTGTTGACGCATGCATGAGAAGCGTAATTCGAAATGGATGGTTGAATTTTCGAATGCGTGCAATGTTAGTCTCATTTCTTTGCCATCACTTGTATCAGGACTGGCGAGCAGGATCCCATTTTCTTGCTCAGCAATTCCTAGATTATGAACCGGGTATTCATTTTCCTCAGTTCCAAATGCAGGCTGGCGTAACTGGTATTAATACTATACGGATTTATAATCCGATAAAACAATCTCTCGAGCATGACCCACACGGAATTTTTATAAGGCGTTGGGTACCCGAGTTAGTAAATCTCCCAGATCGGTACATCCATCAACCCTGGACCATACCACCGCTTGAGCAAGCTTTTTATAACTTTAAAATAGGCAGAGACTACCCTCTTCCGATTGTGGATATCGCAAAAAGTGCCAAACACGCTCGAGAGGCAATTTGGGCTCACCGAGCACATCCCAAAGTTGTATTGGAAAAAAAGAGATTGCTAGAAAAACATGTTCGACCACAAAGTCAGCGATCATAGCTAGTACGACAAAATTTGATAGAGGTCAAAGCTCTCTAAAAAGATGTAAAAATATTAAAGGTAAGGATGTCATAAAAAGAGAGACTAAGTGACGTGTCTTTTCAATTATTTAGAGGTGTTATGCGAGCTAAACGTTGCGACAGTACATAAAAGTTTTCGCAGCTATTGCGTGCTCTCATAGACGGGTACTCTTGCAAAGTCACTCTCCATACCAAATTTTTTAGGTGATACGGATGGCTGTGATGAATTATTTTCGCCCACTTTTACTGCGAGAGCGAAAACTCTCGACAGAGGCGACTTTCTGGTGTTGTTCACCGATACAAATATTGTCAAGTAATGTTTACCCTCTTTTGTTGGGCTCAGGCTTAAATTTATGTCGTGGGTGTCCGTATCTAGCATTGTAAAAATATAACTTTGCCTAGTCGATCTAATAATCAATCCATCAGTTGTCGCAAAAGTTATTGTGAGGTCTCCAAAGTCATACCGCTCTCTGAACGTAAGAGTTACATTTGATGACTGATTCAACTCGCTAAAACCGTCATAATTGTGCGAAAACGTGACCGCCGCGCCTGGCTTCAAATGAACATAGGTTTTATTATTTGATCCTGGTTCTAATCCCTCATAACCGCTTACGGAAAAAGACACAAAAAATAGAAGTATCACAAAAAAATATAATCCAGATTTCGGGTTAGCTAAAATATGACTCATAGATTATCCACTTAATTTGTTAATCTTAAAATCGAAACAAACATCTCTTCTGCCGTCGTATACATAAATTGCCACACCGTAAAGACCGACATTTAAATTAATACTCAACTCTTCCGATCCTAAAACTGCACTCTCCGCTTTTCTCTTAGGCAATCCTGATCCAACAATCAAGAAATCGACGTCAACCGCAAAATTTGTTTGGCCTTGTTGGGTCACTGAAATTTGATATAGACCAACTTCGAAAACCTCAAAGGTTACAAATATTGTGTTTCCTAGTTTGTTGAAGAACCCCGCATCTACAACTGAACAAAATCCACTGGCACCCCCATCATTAACTTCAGCCGTCCGGTAAATGGGCAAAACAGAGGGGATACCACCATCATTTGTCTCATATTCCCCGAGTGAGCCAAAACCAAAGATATTCTGATTTCTTACTAAATCATCTATTTCTGAAAATTGTGAGGCTTGTTGACTTTTCAACTCATCGATAAAACTATAAACACTAGTAAACAACGGCATTGTCCTGTAACTCTCTGAAATCAGCACTGAATACAGAGGTCCAAGGCCAAGACTTACGTTGTCAACACCATCCCGAGTAGAGTCATAAAGGTCATATATGATAGACTGTATTGAAGCTTCGTTATACCAACCGCCGTTAGATACCTGATTATCCTCTATGTCAATGTAAAAACCGTCTTGCTGACCAATTCCCGAGCTATCCTTATAAAGCGAATCATCAGTAATAATTGCTGCTAAAGCGTTGCTCCATCCCTCTCCGAAAGCGACACGAAAATCTAGTTTATCTCCACTTCCGTGGTCACCCCCAATCGAGTCTGTTCGTGACAAATTATCTTCAAAATAATGTCCCCACTCGTGAATAATGACATGTCTGTCATACTCATCTGTATCACCATTTTCAGCACCAAGAACATAAATCTTGTCTGATTGATAGAAAGTTGTTCCAATATCGCCCTCGCTCAAATTGCCTGATGCCGTAGTGTTTTTCTCGCTCCAATATATTTCTAGGGCTGGGAATTCAATTGTGTCATCAACTTCGACAAACCTCCGTGAGGCATCATAAACCGCATCTAATATTGCAAAGGGCGCAGCAGACCTAGGTTTCGAGTAATTTCCATCTGACCAGCCAGAATTGAAGTGAAAATTTCTCTCCAAATGTTCTTTATCGGCAATGAAATAATCACCATATCCCGCATATACAGCTCCTAATTTCGTGTTGTCAGCAACTTTCACATCCCAATAATGCTCATTCCGCATATGGGAAGAAACTCTAATTTGCAATTTTTTATTAGTACCAATTTTCAAACTATACATTCCAAAGTCATTAGTGGTAGTGGCACCAATAACCGTATCTGATTCGTCGAGTGCCTCGACTAGAATACCGCGAGCAGGAGCAATTTTAATGTTGTTATAATCCAATCCAACACCGCTCTGACGGATGGGCACTAAATCAAAAGTCACTTCACCGGATATCTGAATTTCTTCAGAAACAATCAAAGGAAAATCCTTCACCGTTTTAGCGCCAAGATTGTCAGTAACTTCAAGTCGAAAACTGAATTCCCCCACACTATCAGGAGCTGTGAAACTTAGAATATTTGAATCCCGTCCAAAAAGGTCTAAAGTGACACCACCAGTTTGTTGCCAAGAGAAGTTTTCGACAGTGCCATCGCGATCCTCAAAGTTACCAATTATCTCCACCAACCCTTTTGGAGCCACAACCTCTGGGCTCGTAATTTCTACTGTCGGACTAGAATTTGCGTATGCCACTCGGACTCTCTCGCTGCTTTGAACATCTTTGTTATCCGACACAATGACCTCAATGACTATATCAGTCAAAGATGATAATGATGGCATTACAAAACTTACCTCAGATGTGTCCTGACCCCGAAGGGCAACAATTTCACCGGAAATTTGCTCCCATCTATATGACTGAATCGAACCATCTGAATCGGTTGCGTCAACAGCAAGTTGGACAATAGATCCTGGAATTGCAGTATAATTGTTAATAAGACTTATCTGCGGGGGTGAGTTCAGGTGAAAAATCGAAACCGAGTCAGATGCGACGCTACCAAAATTGTCTGATACTTCAACAGAAAATGTGAAGACAGAGGACTCAGGCCTCTCTGGCATATAAAACGATGAGATTATTGAATCTGGACTGCTTAACTGTATGTTATCGCCCGCAGTCTGCATCCAGGAGATCATATTTATGTATCCGTCCGGATCGTTTGCCATAGCAACCAATTCCACTTGTTGCCCTGATTCCACGAGTTGATCATCGCCAGCATTTACCTGTGGCAGTTGATTTTGATTTGTCAAGGAGTTCCCTCCAGATCCACCCCCACAAGCATTTAAAAACAATAAAATTAAAAGTAGTAGGTAATCACTTCCTTTTCTTCTGGGGTATCTCAAATATACGTGTACAAATTTCTCATTCATCTTGTGATTACCAACCTGCTGAAATTTGAGGGTTTCGATAAAAAAATAACATTAAAATCATCTCTTCTCTAAAATTCTAAAAAGAGGTTCACATTGCCTGCAAACCCAAACATAGCATCTGCCCGGAGCTACCATAAACTATGATTAGTCCGTCGTGGGTGAAGTATCAACTATTTCCTTTTAAAGAACCTCTCGCATTAAGAAAATCCATATATGCTGATGACAAAATCTACTCCATTCGTTACAACGTAAAGAATAAAGTTTGGCAATTTGACACACACGACTAAAAACAAGTTCATACTAAGGCTATCATTAAACCAAAAATAAAATGTCTCAATCTAGCTGGTTCGACAAGAGAATGTCCGCGATATCAGAAGGATTCCCGGACAAGATGGTGATTCTAGATTGCGAGACTACCGGCGCAAATGCCGCTAGCTGTAAAATTATCGAAATTGGGTTATTAGTTATAGAAAACGGCGTGTTAATTGATCAATGGCAAACATTCTGTAACCCAGAGACACCGATCCCTGAAAAAATCAAACGGTTAACGGGTATTGACAAAAGCATGCTCGAGAATGCTCCTGTCTTTTCACAGATCGCTGTGAAACTTAGAGCCTACTTGAAAGATCGCGTTTTAGTCGCTCATAACATCCGATTCGACTATGGGTTTTTAAGAAATGAATTCGCGCGCGAAAAAATTAACTTTCACGAAAAAACCCTATGTTCTTTAAAATTTAGTCGACTTCTATATTCACAGTTTAAAAGGCACAGCCTTAATGCCATTATAAAACGGTTCAATTTTACGATTAAAAATCGACACAGGGCTATGGATGATGCACTCATCATCTACAAGTTTTTCTTGAAATCATCTGAATTGTTTGACCTAGAGGAAATTACCGCCATCTGCAATACACTGCAACGTAACTCATCTTTGCCACCATTGTTGGCACCAAAAGAGGTTGAAAAACTCCCAAATGGACCTGGTGTTTACCATTTCTACAGCCAACTTGGTGAACTTTTATACGTCGGTAAAAGCGTTCACATAAGAAATCGTGTTATGAGCCACTTCGCTCAAAATTTTCGAAATCCTAAGAGTACGCGACTTAACGCAAAAATCAGCTCAGTGGACTATACACCAACTCCGTCGGACTTCGGCGCGCAACTATTAGAAAATCAACATATCAAAACTTTAAATCCACTCTACAATAGGCGTTTGAGAAAAATAAAAAACCTCTTCTCTATAAGAAAATCTGAAAATCATAAAGGCTTTACTACTCTAAAAATTGAACGCATTGAGCTTGATGATGGTAATTATGGATCGGGACTCTTTCGCTCCCCAAGGCAAGCGAAAAAGAAACTCGAAGAACTCGCTGATACTTATTGTCTGTGCCACCAACTATGTGGATTAGAGACTCCTATTGACAAAATAAATAAAAAAAGATGTTTTAGAAGTCAGCTTCAAAAGTGCTTCGGAGCATGCGTGGGGGATGAGTGTGCCACCGAATATAACCAACGAGTTACATTGGCGCTCGCTTCTTACGACATAAAGGTGTGGCCATGGAAATCCGCTATTCTTGTCAAAGAATGCAATCCCTTAGATCAAGAAGATGTCGCATTTCATCTTATTGATAAGTGGTGTTATCTCTCCCGGATAACAGATTTACAAAGTCTCTTTGAAGCTGGATTCCAACCAGAAAAGGAGCATGCTCTGCCCAAAAAAGTGCAAGAAGCAACATCAAGCAGCGAAGAGTATTGTTGCGCTGAAGCATTTGATTTAGACACATATTTCATTTTATCTAGATTTATCTGTGATGAGAATAAAATGTCCATCCACAATTTGAGACTTTTCCCACTAATACCGATTTAAGTAAGCTATCCAGGTAACCATTTTATCAAAATACCTATTTTGAGTTAGACAGAATAGCTTTTACATTGCTACTTAAGCTAAAGAAAGTTTTTTTAGGTAATCTTTATCTAGCAACTCATATTTTTCCTCCGCCAGATCTTCAAAAAGTTCCTTTAAAAAATTATATTAAGTGGAAACAACTCCTCAAAATGAGATTAGTCGGGAGTTTTAGTTTCCGATAACTACTCAATCAGATCATAGCAAAATTTATTTATAGGCAAGCCAAATAGCCTGAGAGCAAATTTATTCCTCTTAATGGAACAAAGGCAAATAAGAAACACTGAAAATGGACTCTCGTGGGGTAGTAGTTTTTGAGCACCTTCAGAGAGTTCTGTCATATCCATCCCCAAATACCCTTGCCATCCTGGTAAGTTAAAAATATTCTAAAAAGATCTCTGTTTAAAATCAGTTCTACTGAGCTTATCTGAAGCGGGTATTCATTGCCTTTATTCAAACAAATTGAAGCAAACATATCCAATAAACCTCTAGGTCTGCACACAAGAGTGCTAAGAAACTCATCACCGTGAAGATTACTGTGCGAATCTAAAAACTATACGAGAAATAGCCAAGTGCTACCTACAGTCGTATTCCATCAAATACTGCTGGCGTTGCAGCCTTTGCATTGATCGTCTAACTATCAGAGACATGTATTATTCTACTCTTTCATAAAACCTGAGGGTGACAAGGTCCTTACCGAGTAGCTTCATATCAATCAATGACGATGCAAACGGATGGGGACGAACAATCTTTCTTGTCTGCCGGCCTACATGGTTTTATTAGACCAAAATTTACCACCTATTTTTATTAGACGCTGTAATCTAATTTCTTAGTTCGATTTCATGTTATATATGTAGCACGCAATTAATGACGAAATTGCCCAGACGTTCCAAATAATCTGAATCAATCAAAATATTTCCAGAAATTAATAAATCCACCCTGCCTAGACCCAATATCTCATCAAGCTTTTTGGGATAATCGAAATGACTACCATTCCAAATCACTGACCCCTTGTGATCACAGACCTCGTAATTCGATTCGATGTCATTAAGTTATGGGCCAATTCAAAAGGTTATGTGAGAAAAGTAAGTTTCGATGCGTTCATGCTAAAAGCTGTTTGCGGACGACACTTCAATTTTCAATAAAAAATATTTACAGAGGGACATCCGCAGCTGTTCGAAAACCGATGTGTGAGGTCGCGAGCGTAATATCCTGTCCCTGACGCGCCGAGGGTCTGTAACGCCTGCAATAATTGTCGGCACACAAGAATGATCCACCTTTAATCGTCTTAAGGCTGACACCAGGCTGTCTCGGGTCATATCCAGTCTCCCGATAGGGCATTTGACGGTCGAAATGATAAGAGCTCTCGGTTAACTCCCATACATTTCCTGCAGTATCGAAGAGGCCGTACCCATTTTGGTCATAGCACCCCACAGGTGAGATACCCACATAGCCATCACTACCATCGTTAATAAAAGGAAACTGTCCTTGCCAAGTGTTTGCCCGAGAATTCGCCCCATCATGCGGCTGATTACCCCAAGTGAACTTTGCTCCATCCAAGCCTCCACGGGCAGCATATTCCCATTCAATTTCCGTGGGCAAACGCCGTCCTACCCAGTCGGCATAAGCTACAGCATCCGAATAGGTAACCTGAACAACAGGAAAGTTATCCATCCCCTCAATGGAGCTATCAGGTCCTTGAGGATTACGCCAATTTGCACCAGCAATAAATCTCCACCAATCTCCATCAGTGGTAACATCAGGATTGGTAGGTGGCACGAATACGACTGAGCCCGGGACACGAAACTCTGGAGGTAAATCAGGAAATTGTTGCTCGGATAAGCCCTTCTCAGCATCCGTGACATACCCCGTCGCTTCAACAAACCTCTTAAATTGTTGGTTGGTCACCTCTGTAGTGTCGATCTCAAAAGCTAACACTAGCTCTCGACTCACTGGTCTCTCATCAGGATAAAATCTATCGTCACCATACTGAAATTCTCCATTTGGTATTTTTATAGAGCGAATAGCTTTTTCAACGTCTAAACAACGTGAGTGGAACAAAACGGTGTTTTTTTCATCCGAACAGCTCGGTAACAATAAGATGTTTAAACAAAGAAGAAACGCAAGTACGGTATTCTTTGCATAAAGTTTAAACAAAGACAACGTGTTACTCATCATTACCAATACTCTCTGGTTTAATTGCAAGGTTAGGAGCAGAATCGACTAGTTTACGACTGTATTCATGTTCACAATGAAAGAATACATCTTTGGCAGCTCCTTGTTCCACAATTTTGCCATCTTTCATGACTGCAACGTTGTGCGCAAAAGAAGGGATTAATGATAGATCATGGGTGATGAATAAATAGGAAATGTCATATTCCACCTGCAACTCGCGAAGCAAATCTAACACCTCAGAGCGAAGAGCTACATCAAGCGCGCTTGTGGGTTCATCACAAATTATCAGTCTTGGCCTCACTACGAGCGCTCTCGCAATAGCTATTCTTTGACGTTGTCCGCCTGAAAACTCATGGGGATACCTGGACAGGTGTCCTTCTGACAGGCCAACGCGATCTAGGATCTCATGTAAATACCTATCCCGTATCTTTTTTGGGATTTCATATGTCAAAGCCCGCATGCCCTCTTGAATGATATTACCTACTGTCATGCGCGGGTTCATCGAAGAGTAAGGATCTTGAAAGATTATCTGTATTTTTCTCCTAAAACGTCGATACTCGTGGTTCGATAAATTTTGTATCACCAAATTTTCGTAACTTATTTGTCCTTTTGTCATGGAGCAGAGTCTGAGGATAGCCCTACCAGTGGTAGTTTTCCCACATCCTGACTCCCCAACCAAAGCTAATGTTTCACCCTTATTAATTTCAAAACTGATCCCATCCACGGCCTTTGTATATCCGTAAATTTGTTGAAAAATTCCACGTCTTTTGGGGAACCAAACACGTAAATTATTCACCCTTAATAAGGATGCGCTTGTCTTTTTTGGTAGGAAATTTTTACCACTAGGCAGGCAGCTAAGCAGCTTTTGACTATAGGGGTGGGATGCCGTAATAAAAAAATCATCGCACGCAGCAATTTCAACTAGTTTTCCGTGATGCATGACTGCAACCCGGTCAGCAAAATCTGCCACTACGTTTAAGTCATGTGTGATAAACAAGATAGAAAGGTCTCGTTCAGACTTCAACTTTAAAAGAAGATCTAAAATTTGTTTTTGAACGGTCACATCAAGTGCAGTTGTTGGCTCATCAGCGACTAGTAACGTCGGATCAGACGCAAGAGCAATGGCAATCATCACTCGTTGTATTTGTCCACCAGATAACTGGTGTGGGTACCATGTAACTCTGCTTTCCGCTTCTGGTAACCCTACCTCAAGGAGTAAACCCACCACCTCAGATTCAGCCTCTTTTAAGGATAGCTCTCTATGCAGTCTCAGTGCCTCAAAAATCTGATGCCCGATAGTTTGGACTGGGTTTAAAGACGTTTGGGGCTCTTGAAAAATCATAGACACACGTCGCCCACGAATGTCATTCATCTGCTTTTCAGTTAGACGAAAGAGATTTTTAGCCTCTAACATAATATTACCCTCTGTTACAAAGAGGGAATTTGGTAATAGCCTCATAATAGACAAAGCTGTGATAGACTTCCCAGACCCTGACTCTCCCACCAATGCCAGAACTTCTCCTGGATTCAGCACAAAAGATATACCATCTACCAGAGGTTTTCCGACATCTTTGCTGCCTATTTTTAAATTGTTTACTTCTAAGATAGGCTTTATCAAAGGTCAAGTCTCATTCTTCGCAACCCTCGTGGATCAAAAGCATCACGAACCTTGTCGGAAAATAAGTTCGCAGACAATACTAATATAAACATGAAAACAAAGGCCGAAAGTATTGACCACCAAATAGCGGGATCGCGTGATAACTCTTGTCTGGCAGAATTTATCATATTGCCCCAACTATTCATTGAAGCATCCACACCAACTCCGATGTACGCTAGCACCGATTCAGCAAGGACGAAGCCACTAAAATTTAAAACCGTTGAAATAATCACTAAATGCATTACATTTGGTAAAATATGTCGAGTAATAACACCTGTATGACTTACTCCAAATGCACGAGCAGCATTCACATAATCCAATTGACTTACCTTCAATGTTTCTGCACGCAACAACCGACATAAGCCTGTCCAACTCGTTAAACCAAAAATTGCACAGAGTGCTAAAAATTTAAAATCAGCACGGTATAAAAGCAAATCAAACTTGTCTGTATGATTTTCGATGTACACGTCGATAACTAGAACAGCAGCTGCAATTAATAAGATATCTGGTATAGAACTCAACGTTGTATACAAATATTGAATTGCATCATCGACTTTTCCTTTGAAATAACCCGCCGAAATTCCAAATACAATGGCAAAAGGTACTGCAAACAAGGCAGCCAGAGTCCCTAGCAAAATTCCGGTGCGAATAGATTTAATTGCTTGATAAAGGACATCTGCGCCCACTTTATTGGTTCCCAAAATATGATAGTAAGCTCCCAACTCCACTACCCAAATCCAACCCGTCACAATGATTCCAAGCAGTAGACAGGCAGAATTGACAGGGAGAAAGGTCCCATAAAAATAAGTTCGTCGAATTAGTAGAATGCTACCAATCAAAACACTACTAACAATGATGCCCTTAAAAAGCGCAAACAGCGTCTTACTAAAAATATCTTTCATACGTTCAGAATCATCTCGCAAGTGACTACCACCATGGATTAGCCGCGGGAAATCCCTGTATAACTGCCCTGAATCAGAAAATATGTTCTCTTTTGAGTATGAATATATCGCAAAGGGCGCGGAATATGTTTTTTCTTCTTTGTCGAGCATACCGACATGTATTAAATCAAGAATGCTGAGCACCTCATTACTGTAAAACACCTGAGAACTTTCCATGGTGGAGGGTAGCGGTTTCTGGAAATGAAGAGAATCAAGTAGGGCGATAAAGATATAAAGACAAAGAATCATAAAAGTACAACACCCGAGTCTGCTCTCAAATACCTTCCTCCAATTAGCTTGAGTTTCAGAACTGGGCTTGAGGTATGTAAACAAACCAACAAGTGTCAGAACGAGTAGAAAAATTAAAATGTCACTCCACAAAACAATTGGTTTTATCAAGCAAGCCTCACTCTAGGATCAGCAATAGTGTAAGAAATATCTGTTAGTAGTAGGCCCAAGATATAAAGCACCGAACTCAAAAAAACCATTGATCTTACAATGGAGAAATCCTGTGACCTTATGCCATCGATTGTGAAACTACCCAAACCCGGGATTCCAAAGAAAGATTCGGTCACCAAACTACCCAAGAATAACGTGGGTATTACCACAACAACACCAGTTAAGATTGGAATTAAGCCGTTGGGGAATAAATGCCTGAATAAAATTGCTAATTCTGAAACACCTTTGGCCCGAGCGGTGCGAATATAGTCTTTATTCGCCTCTTCAAGAAAAATAATTCGATAGATCCTTACACCGCCACCAAATCCAGAAATTACGCCAATTATGATAGGTAGAATAAGGAACTTTAACGCACCTATATCTGCGATAAAGCCCGAGACAGGCACCAAGCTCCAGAGCTTACCGAACAGAAATTGCCCACCTATTATGTAAAACATAGAGGAAATAGAAAACATTGCCACGCAAACAACCATCACAGAAAATTCGAATAGGCTTGCCCGAAACATAACAACAATCAGAGAAACAAAAATTGAGACTGCCAATCCAACCACAAATACCGGAAGCGCAACCGCTAAACTTGGCCACATCCGTTTCTTAATCTCGTCAAGGATGACCCGTCCTTCATCAGTTTTTCCGAAATCAAAAATAAACAATCGAACTGATTTTTCAAAAAAAATAGTTTTAGTGACGGTATCGAGCCCATTCTTCTCATCGTTAAAAAAAAGTGGTCTGTCATATCCACGAGCCTTTTTCCACTCATGAACGGCCTCTGGCGAGATATGCTTAATACCAAGCTGCGCCTGAGCCATTTGATCCGGAGAGTTGATCATAAAAAATAAAGCAAAAGTGAAGAAATTTACACCGATAAGTATCGGCAGCGCATAAAAACTTCTCCTAAAAATATAAGACCACATAATTAAATGACTTTCTGTGTCTGCCTACGCCTGTATGCAAGATAACCGGGGAGAACAACAAGGAAGCAGACAGATGCAAACAGCCATAAAGGCCACACCACTGGTTTGTTCCATTCATCCCGGCGATTTTCTCGAAGCTCTGTATCTATATCCTGATATTTCAAGGTTACCTGTGATATCCCATGAGGCTTGAAGTTTTTTACCCAAGCGTTATTCAAGATAAAGGTCGTTGGATGAAAACTTGATGCCCACGGCCTATCTTCCCTGTATATCTCTAGCATTTCCTGTATAATTTTCATACGCTTGGGCGAATTTGACATTACTTTCATTTCATTAAATAAATCGTTAAACCTCTGATTATTGTAATTGGTAGAGTTCACGCCTGAGCCACCACTTCCAGTCCTGCTATTAGGTCCGTAGAGCAGAAACAAGAAATTTTCAGGATCCGGATAATCCGCAAACCAACCCCAGAAAAACATCTGTGCTTTTGCATTCTCCATCTTATCCTGAAAACGATTATAATCTGTTGCACGTATATTAAGTTGTATGCCCAGCGTGTTGAACTGCTTTATTAACCAATTCTGACGTGCTGTATCACCAGAATTCTTTGTTGTATCCAAATTGAGCACCAGAGGTTTTCCAGTAATCCGATCCCTCCCCCCCGGGTAGCCAGCTTCGCTTAACAAACGAGTTGCTATTTCAATCGGCTTCCGCACTGGTTTACCATCTACCCAATCAAAAACTTTTTTGTCTAAGCCCCACTCTCCGCTCTGATATCCAAATATTCCGGGCGGCAATGGGCTCATTGCTATCTCACCTCGACCATTGCGAAAAATAGAAATCTGTTCTTGCTCATCATAAGCTATGGCAATCGCATTCCTTAATTTCTTTTGCTGCTCCGAATACCCTCCTACTACGGGATCAAGCATGTTAAACCCCATGTAATAGGTAGCAGGTTCTACTGTCATATTCAGGCTGATACCTTTTCTCTGCATTTCATCAGTGAGCGCTATTCCATCAACGCTCATATCCACCGCTTGGTCAAAGCTATCACTACCAACTCCCGATCGATCATAATAACCTTGCAAAAATTTTGTCCATATCGGTATCGCCTCTTTTTCAAGGCGAAAGATGATTTTGTCTAAAAAGGGTAGTGGTTTCCCGGAGTCCATCAGTAATCCATTTGATTCGTCCTTCGTCTCCCCCTCATAGGGATAATACTGTGCGTTAAAATTTGGATTTTTCTCCAGAATAATCTCACTGCTAGCATCATGTTTAGTCATCATAAATGCTCCTGTTCCAACAGGGTGAAAAGCAAGACTAATATTCTTTTCTTGTTGTCCGGGAAGATTATAAAACCGATCTAGCTCCATCGGGATAGGCGCAAAAAAGTGGAATGCCAACCAATACTTAAATTGCGGATACTTTTTGTGCAGCGTTATTTGAAATTTATACTGGTCTATTTCCTTGACACCCTCGAGCGGAAATGTATCCAAATTTAGCCAATCCTTTGGATTGTCCCTACGAGCTTCAACAAGCTGCTTGCGCAAATCTTTCATGCCAACGAGGTAATTAGACATGATATCCCAGATGGGGAATTGCAACCTCGGGTCCGCCATACGTTTTATTTGATAAATGTAATCGCTGGCAACTAGTTCTTTTGTACCGACACGCTTGAAGTCGGCCAAGACCCTAAATTTTTTTGCTGAATCCTCATTGGAAAAAGAATAATAAGGTTGATCAAGATCATTTACAGCAAATGCAGGGTGAGGTTGATATTGGATCCCTTTTTTCAGCTTAAACGTGTATCGCGAATAAGCCACATACTCTGAATCCTCTGACACGATTGCTCCATCGGCATTTAGATACTCCAAATTCGGTAACTCTGTTAAAGTCAATGGCTTAAGTTGATAAGGACGCTTTAAATAATGGTACTCAAGCGGAGGCTCATAAATTTGATCAATTAAAGTCGCCTCGTCAAGATTATATGTGCGCACAGGATCTAAATTCTTAGGCGGGGAAGTGAATACTGAGTACATCACTCGGATGCCCTCCTTTTCAGGTGCATGGGGATTATTCCAATTACCATTTTTATCAGCACATCCAACTGAAACTGCCATTAAAAAGGAAGTAACTAAAACTAATCTTGAGGACACTTGGACACTCGTAAAATTAATCCATAACCAAAGTTCAACAAAACAAAGCGTATCATTCAATTGATTGAAAGTCGCCAAATACATTACTGCATTGCAGCTTTGCAGTAATCATATCACTCCGATAATCGCCCAAAAATATTCAGGAATCAAATTACACGTTTTGCATCATCAAAGCGACCGAAGTTGGCAAAAACGATGCGGAGCATTATTGATCTTTTTTAGAGACTTATCTACACTGATACCAATCTGTATTGTTAAGCAGTGCCGTAGAAGTAGTAGCTAAGTAAATAGTTATATTAGTAGCGAAAGTCGCAGCACCAGCAACCCTAGAAACTATTTTCAATTGCTGAGCACATGAATGTAAGGAGATATAATGATGAAGCTATTGACCACCTCGCTTGCGGTATTCGCATTTGCTAGCTCTGCCGTAGCGCACCCCGCAGTTCATCTTCATACCCATGTGTTTAGTGCTCATAAAATTTTTTTACTCGTCGTCACGTGTGTACTAATGGCAGTAGCGGTTTATATATTTGAGCGAAGCCGCCCAAAAAGAGCAGTTAAGTCCGTTTTCATCATTAAGCCGAGTGAAAAATAGTAAAACCCCTCTAATTCCAAAATGTGAGAAAGATGATGTTTAGAATTCCGACTGTAAAAGCACATTGCGATATTCCTTGTAAAATTTATGACCCGACGGTGGCTCAGATTGCCTCAATAAGCATAGTAAGATTGATGGATTTAATGGCCGACGTAAGTGGCGGTGGTGGTACTGATGAAATTGCTCAAATATCACGGTTGACCTCCCAAAAAGAAATTCATGCCGCTGAAGTGAAGCATGAAGTTGTGACTATATGGGGAGACTATTTTAAAGCGCCGCAAATTGAAAAATTTCCAAATATTCACTCCCTGTCGCACTCTATTATGATGGCGGCCTCAAAATGTAAACAGGGCAGTAATCGGCAAGACGGATTGAATTTATTGTCTCAGTTGAATGAATTCGCAGAAATATTTTGGCTTAGTAAAGACATAGGTATCCGGAGGGTGGTGTCTCCATATCCGCCATCATTAGAAATGGTACAGCCCATTTTAGCTGATGCCTAAGATTTTTAAAGTGACGGGTTATAGCATGTACCCGACCCTTTCACATAATGACATCCTAGTCACTTGTGAAAAAGAAACAAGGGCTGGAGACATAGTGGTGTTGGATCTCCCTCGCTTCGGCAAAGTTGTGAAAAGAATCAAATCACTCAGCGACGAGAGGTGCGTGCTGATAGGAGACAATCTATCAGAGAGTTCCGCATGTTGTTCAATCGCTCAGAGCACCGAGAATATCATAGGTTGTGTCGTGCTAACTGTAAGAACCGGCGCCATGATCGTCTACAAAAATAGTTGGATACGAAAGTTCAAGCAATTAAAAAGTTCTTGCAAATTTATGTAAACCTTCAAAATAGCGACGCCAAACCTTAAGCCCGCAACAAACAATCGAAAATAACCACATCTCGTTTGATAGTTTTTTCAAACATTTTTGATCAAAAAAGGGCTTGCGTCATGGGCCTTTGAATAGCTCAAACTCATTCAAAGACCCGAAACCCTTGACCTTTATATTATTAATAGTCCGAATCATAGCAGACTTCAAAGCGTTATTTAGCTCTCCAGGCGGAGTCAAAAGCAGCAACTCATACGACTTATGATGCAGAGTCAAATAACTCCCCAACACCGTGTATTCGCCATCGTCCATCATCAACATCGCCTTGTATGCCAGTTGGTGTCTTTTGTTAACAGTCATTAACTGCGACGAGCGGAGGAGGCATTCTTTGACGCCCTCTAATTTCGCGACATTGGAACGAATTATGCTCTTTATATCTGTGAGATTACCACCTCCCAGATATTTGACACGCATCGGGTCACTACGATCCTCTACAACAATCAACCTACATGCCACTTCCGAGCCTCCAAGGGCACAAAAAATTGTTACACTGGGTTCTACTTTATGTTCCTCCGGGCCAGCAGACCCGAGTGACCATATAATGTTTTCAGAATCTGGAATAAGCATAAAAAACCGATCCAAAATGCAAATTAAATTTCCATTTAAGCATCTCGGCTCAACTGGTTTATCCGTTAGAGAGAATACTTTCAGATCTCCACTTTGAAATCGATATACATCATCAAAGCAATTGAAATTATTTAAGTAAACATTTTCATCAATTACCTTATTACGAAGAAAAAGATAGCCTCCCAAAAAGGGGATACATACTACAAATGATAGAAGGATTTGAAAAACTAGCCGCAAATTATTTGATGGTGGCGCAAATGTATCAACCACAAGATACCAACCGCTAAAGAGTTGATTCAGAAATTCATAAATGATAATCCATACCTCAGGATGAACATAATTTAGAAAATAATGTGATATATCAAAAACAAGAGAAGCCATGGCCAAGCCAACGAAAATCAAAAGAGTGAACTCTGCTCGACCGCTTCCTACCTTGCCAAAAAAATTCCTCACGTTGTAAAAAAAAACTCTCAAACCTAACCTCGATGAGCCAGCAATGTAAAACCCTGATAACAAATAGTAGCAAAATACTTCGCTACTCGGTCGATAAAAGGTTCTCCGATATCAAAATTTAATGCCCTCAAAACTTTTACAAGCATATAATTTTTGCTCTTTAAAATGCTCAGAAATACGCTCTGAAAGGTAATTTAAAAAACAGACAATAAATGTAGCAAAAAATTTGGTTACATATGATCACTAAAAAATTAAAAAAAGGGCCTTTTAAGCACAATAAGTAGTATAAATTACGAATAATCGGGTATCCTAAATTATTAAATTACAAAAGGGTAATACAATGGCTCGAGTAATACTGATATTTATATTCATGATGTCAGCAGCGTGTGGCGGTGGAGCTGGCTCCTCGGCAATCCCTGAGATATCCTCGGGATTAGACGCCCCAAAACTCTACCTTTTTTACAGGTTAGGAGGTATCTCCGGTATACAAGATCTTAAAAAAAAACCACCAGCGTCTAACGACCCATCCAAATTAGACGAGTATTGGAAATGTATGTTAAAGGCGGTTCCCAAAAAACTTCCTAACGAAATCTTAGAGACACTCACTCAAGAGTATTCTGCTCGTGAACAACTTATAGACGGAGAAATTAATAGATCAAGATATAACGCAATTCTCTCTGAAGTTGAAACATTAAAAACCTCGATCACAAATCGCGAAAAGACTTACTTATCAGCCATGGAGGGTGGTCTGGCAAGGTGCGAAAAAGAGTATGAGTGAAAAACGATTGATTTATGCATTACCAGCTAAGACACAATATTCACCGGGATCTAATAATGTGAATTGATACGTCTTTTAGCCTTAAAAATCGAAAGATCTTAAATAGTCGCCGCAACAACGACGACTGCGGTCCCGTAAACCAGTATTTCGGTCGCCCCCAAATCAATCATAGATGTGTTAAAGTGAGTTGACACAATTGCGTTCGCCCCCTGGACGAAAGCTTGAATTTTCATCCGATCTATTGCTTGTGCTCTAGCCTCCGACAAGTCTGCGGTGATAGTCACCAACTCTGCGCCCGGGAGGGTTATATGTTTGGCACTTAACTCTGCGGGGAGGCTTTTAGATCGAACTGTACTCCCTTGTACAACGCCGATTGTTTTTAAGATTGTTTTATCGGCAAACTGTGCATCGGTAATGAAAGGCATAGTCAAGGCCTTAGCCCGCTGCTCTTCATTGAGACCATCTTGCAAATCTGCCTCGTGCTTTCTCTCTTTATAGGCCTCTTCTTTTTCTTTCTCCATCGCAGCCAATGCTTCTGACTCAGTTTCAGCCTCTTTCTCGCGAATTAAAAGATCCTCCACACTCTCTAAAATGTACCACTCACCATTTGAGAAGGATCCTTCAATAGACTTGTCTTGAATCAACTTAAAAACCTGTTCCTTTTCAAGGCCATGCTCTAACATATATTCGCCGATTTTTATCTTTCTTCGAGCCTCTTGGCGCCTTTGGGCCTCCCGACGCACCTCCTCCGCTTTAAGCTGTTGTTCTGCTAGCGCAGCACTTGCTGCCGCTGAAGCTTTTCTTTCTTCATGCTCTTCATCATTATCTATAATGTACCAGGAACCATTAATAAATTGCCCATCCACTTTTTTCTGAGTAATGAGTTTGAACGCATCCTGCATGTTGATGCCCTTCTCCAAGATGTAATCGTCTATCTTGGTTTTCCAGCGCTCTTCCTCTTTGCCCTCATCAACATCATCTTCAAACTGTCTAGCGATAAAAGTGGGAGGTTTTTTTCTCTTCTGACTTGGGACAGGTTTAGCGTCTAATTCAATCTGATTACCAGTTACTGCAATTTCATCATGTAATTTGGCCAAGTCGCGCGCCTCGGCAAGAATCCCTTCGGCAAAACTGCGACTTTGATTCGGGGTGTTTGCATGTGATGAAGCTTTAGACTCACTTCCGAGAGCCAACTCACGCGCTTCCGCCAGAATCGACTCTGCCATTCCCGATTTCCTGAGATCTACCTTTCCGCTCGCCAGCGGGCCAGATTTTGTGTCAAAAGCGTCAGTCATTGGGGCCCTCAAAACCTCCGACTTACGTCCCTCACGCGTGGAAAGAGATTTCTTATTACTTGAAGAATCTTTCCCTTTTATGGTTACCTTTATTTTTTTCTCTGAGGAGTTCCGCGCTTCTGTTTGCGCCGTCTTTGCCATCGTTTGAGCCATCGCGATCTTTGCGATAGCTTCCTCTTTTTCTCTCTCTAGTCGCAAATTAACGCGATTATCAACTTTTTTGTCAGCTTCTGGGCCCACAGAGATATCTATTCCATTGTCGAAAATCATCCACTCACCAGCTACAAAGCTACCCGCGATTTCTTTTCTCGATATAGCTTGAAACACTTGCTCCTTGGTCATTTTCTTAACGACCATATAATCATCCAATTTCATTTTTGTCAGTTTTTCTGCCATCAGATACCCTCAACGACACGCAATCCATTAACCTTTAGTTTTTACTTTCGCTCAATCTCGAGCGCTGGCCACAGGTGCAAACATTAATTAACCAAGAGTCAAAACATTTTTATAAAAAAATTAACCTAACTCAAAAAAGTTTGAATTATGTTCACCCACCTTTATCATTACCCAATATTAGGCCAGATCACTAAAATTAAATAGGTACAAAGTAATTTTTAGTCACTATTTTTGCCATCCTCATGCTTAATTAATCATGTTTTTCATTTATTTAACGACTAAACTATAAATAGTTAACCTATAGAGATACCTCTTGCAGAGGCAAAGCTGACCAGAAATGATGAAATTTTACGCAGCCTACGGTTCTAATCTAAATGTTCGACAGATGAGAAAAAGATGCCCTCTTGCCAAGTCAATATCGACGGGGAATTTGTATGGCTGGAGATTATGCTTCAAAGGGGTCGCTGATATAGTTCCATCGAAAAATAGCGCAGTGCCAGTGGGCATCTACAAGACTACGCCTGCATGTGAAGATTCTTTAGATGTATATGAGGATTATCCTAGACTTTATCGAAAGCAAAATATTAAAGTGCACACAGCTCATGAATCAGTAGATTGTTTTGTGTATGTGATGAATCAAGGCTTTGGAGTAGAGCCTCCCTCCGGCTACTATTTTGATATCATTCAGGAAGGGTATGATGACTGGAGTATGGTGTACGCACCGTTAATTGAAGGATTGCGGAACGCCTTTGAAAAAACTGAGAAAAATTTCAAAACCAGTACAAACTGGAATCAATATAAAACACTAAATAGACTCGAGGCAAATGAAAGGATAAGAAAGCTTAATAAAGTACAACGATACTAACCATAAAACCTAAGTACTAGCGGGCATAGCTTCTCTCAGCAACAACCTCACCATCGCAAAGATTGAGGTATTGCATGATTGTGCGGTCCGACAAAACAACTACTTGGCTCTCTACTTTACAGGCACCTGAGTCGGAAAAGTTTACCGGTATGGTTCCCTGCTCTACAAAAGGCACATCCATATATGGAAAACTTACGTTTTTTTCCATAAGTTCTCTCCTAACTACCGCAGCAGCAGCTCCATAAGTCACCCACTTCGCGATGTTTCCACTTACAATTTCTTGAGGTTCCGTGGTGAACCCATCAAAAGGGAGTACTAGTAAAAATAACAAATGCTTGTTTTTCATGAACGCCTCGCTTTTAAAAAACTCTGCGACTCCAGACATAGTGATGATAGCTAATTGATATCTCGTATTGAGGATTTTTCAGTCTCAACTTGATAGTAAAGACTTCGGTTATGGAGACCTTCACTGTGCGCTACACAAGTGCTTATAGTTCCGTCTCCTGCCACATTCACGGCGGTTCGAAGCATATCCAAAAGACGATCTACCCCGATAATTAATCCGATACCTTCAACCGGAAGGCCCACCTGATTGAGCACCATGACGAGCATAACCAAACCCACACCGGGGACAGCAGCAGTCCCTATAGATGCCAGCGTGGCAGTTAAAATAACCATTAGATATGCCTCCAAACTCAGATCGATGTTGTATGCCTGCGATATAAACACCGTCGCTACACCCTGCATTATAGCCGTGCCATCCATGTTAATCGTTGCGCCCAACGGAACAGTGAAAGATGCCACACGATTATCAACGCCAACATCATGTTCCACCGCCTTCAAAGTAACTGGCATCGTTGCGGCGCTGGAAGCCGTACTGAAAGCAAATGTCATGGGTGATCGCATGTGCAAAAAAAAATTTTTTGGGTTCAACCCGGTGATAGCTCTCAATAGCATTGAGTATATTCCAAAACAATGCAACAAAAGAGCGAATACGACTGTTAAGAAATAGGATGCCAAACTGACAATCACGCTTATTCCAAGGCCGGCGAACAGTTTTGCTAGCAGACAAAAGATACCCAGTGGCGCCAGCTGCATAAGTAGTAATACCATTTTCATAATCACAGTATTAATATCCTTGAAGAAGTCTAGTAGTTTATTTCCAGAACTCCCCATATGAGCTAACGCAACACCCATCAACACTGCGAAAACAATCACTTGCAAAACTTGCCCGTCTGCCATCGCAGCAACTGGGTTACTCGGGAAAATATTGATCAAGGTAGTTTTCAGCTCTGGGGCCTCTACCGCTGAAAAATTCGACGTCTCTAACAAGTCTATCCCTTGACCCGGCGCCATAAATATCGCTAAAACTAGCGCAATTGATATAGCCAAGGCGGTGGTGACCATATATAAAGCGATAGATTTACCCGCCAGCGAACCCATTTTTGCATTACTGCCCAAAGATGCGGTACCGCAAAGCAATGATACAAACACTAGTGGTACCACCATAAGTTTTAAAGTACGAACGAATATTTGACCCACGGTATCAAACAACCCAGATACGAGGTATAAGTCAATTTGCTCAGTGGTTGTTCTTGAAAATAATTCTTTCTGCATCGCGAAATTTAGCAGAACACCAACGAGCAACCCTAGTAACATGGCAATAATAATGCGACGAGATAAATCAGTCTTAATGTTATCTCCATTATCCAAGATCACCATAATTTCCCTCAATAAATCTGTTTACTCTAAATAAATACAAATGTTTATACCGCTAATATACTATCGTCCAACATTAAACAAAGAACATCAAGCCACCAAATAACTCAGCAAAATTTTGAGAGAAACTGAGAATATTGCTGATGTAGGAAATAGGCAACCTCCTCCATAGATCGTGTAGGTAATTCCATGGAAAGATTATTAAGATTAACGTGAGCTTCGGCATTTACTGTCAACTGATCGTCAAGGTCTTGATATAACTGATTCAGTGCATGCGTGCTCGATACCAAGTCATGGTCAACTAAAATCAAGGCGTGCGCAAATAATACCGCCTTGGACGCAGGACCTCTCTGCCTTGATCTTCGCTGTGCAGTACCTGCAAGCTTTCGTGCCCGGCAGACCACATTATATTGGCCGTCACAAAAACTGCCATTAACATGACCGCAACTTGCCGTCTCGCCAAATTCATTTGCCAAACGGATAACCGGATCACATATTTCATTATAAACCTTAGAAATAGAAGGATGTCGATCACAAACATAAGCATAAGTAACATTTAAAATTCCATCACCCTGGGGGGTTATACCTCCTCCGCTATCCCGAACAACAACCGGCCAGCCTCTTTCCCTCGATTTTTTTTTGGCTCTAGCGAAATTAGAATTGTGTGTAAAACGGCGAGGGACAACAAGAGAGCGACTGGTGGTCCAAATACTGAGCGCAGTCAAAAATTTTCCCGAAAAAACATCTGAAAACAAAACCCGCTCCTGTTCAAGAGCTTGAGTAGAGCTTGTTATGACCTTAAGATTTGCAACCGAGTTGCTTCTATTATCCATTTAGAAAAAGATTTGAATTTCTGTTACGGGATTTAAGTTTAACCTCACCATAAAAGCTTTATCAGCTGTAAATATAACAACGTTGATTGGCAATATTTGAAATAAGCGCGAAGTCAAAATAAAAATATAAGAAAGATTACTCAAATTGGTTACAACTGCACTGTACTTATGTTCAATCGTTGCAAATATAGCAAAGTCTTTGCTACCAGCGCATTGAAATCATCTGAAGAATTCACAAGGACCATACCATTTGTTTTCGCTTTAGCTGGATATACGTGTTCGCTCTATTTTTTGACTCTAGTTCTTCGAGATGTTCCGCTCGGAATGGCATATGCAATTTTGTCTTGATTGGGAATTGCGCTTGTTTCCATCATTGGATCCGTTATTTTTAAAGAGGACCTAAATTAGGCTTCGGTAATTGGTATTGTGCTAATTATTAGCGGCTATGTACTAATTTACATGTTTTTGAACTCTATCCATATGGAAAAAATGATCGAAAAAGGGAACCGCGAGAAACTGTGTCCTATTAATCACATTCACAGTATTTAATTCTAGGCAAAGGTACCGTGATCTCAAATTACAACAACTGACATACATTATCAACATCACACCGCGGTAGTCTTTGAAATAATCGAGTTAGATCTCAATAACCAAAGCAAGATATTTAACTTGGTCATTACTATCAGCAAAAAATTCTTGATCTGCTCCCGAGTTGCCATAACCCTCAAGCAATTCATGTGTGCTACGACAGAAGATACCGATAGAAATCTGCTCTAAGTTAAAAAGCGCTGTCCATTTAAAACCAGAGTCGATAGTCTTGATCTCGAAATATTAGACTAATTTGTTTAATTGATTGCGGGTGTGCGCTAAAGTATTGCTTAAGTCTTCCGATTAAGAGATCGATTAGGACAAATATAATGTTTCCCACAAAAATTGAGGTGTTTTCACTTGAAAAAAATCACGCTTTTTAAAAGAAGCCAAATGTTTTTTGCGCTGTCAATGATTGTGCTTTTCGGTTTTTCGCCCGCACAATCCCATGAGCCGTTAGAAATGAAGCGTCTTCAAAATAGTGTTGACATCCTTACCAAACAACTGGCAGATGCAAATACCAAAGTTCGCAGACTTGAGGCTGCTATGACCAAGAGCCGGCGCGGACAAAATCTCAGTCGCCTTGAGGGATGTGATGTTAGCGATGCCCGCGCTAATGTCTCTCTGGCATCTGGTAATCGTGGGAAGGGAAATGCTTTGGAGAGCTGGCTCCGCGCCAACGGAAAATCTTGCTCTCGAAGTGAATTGACACAACTCAAAATTCTAGCGAAAGAGCTCTTCTATGACAAACCGGCACTTGAGCTGATTGATCTATTCTCTGGATCGAGGTAGGGCAAAGAAAATCCATAGAGTTTCTGCGCAGACCCAACAGAAACTCTCCTGTGTGAGATAATTAAATAGAGTTACCCAATTAGACGCTTCTTGTTGGAAAGCATAGCGCCTCTATTCCCCATAATACTTTCACGACGCTGCGCTATTTCGCTTTTGTTTTCTATTAACGCGTCACTATTATCCAAAGACGCAGCTAAAACGCTGTTCATACGCTCACGATTGGCTTTAGCCGATGCCTTAATGGCCTGCATGGCTTTTCTGTTTTCGGCAATCAAGGCGCCGTTTGTCTCCGATGTGGCTTTTTCAGGTGCATCATCACCTTCAATCAGATCTGAATTAAAAGCTATTTGTTTCGAATTAAATTCTACTATGTACTCGTTTGCTGCCATTATTGCTCTGTTTATTTCAATGAGCTGTGTATTTATGGAAGCCATTTGCTCACTGACGTCCAGAACCGTAGAGTTGAGCTTAGACCGATGGGCAAGATAATCTAATCTGGCCCGAGTGATCTGTGATTGAATGAAATTTTTCTCAACATCATTTTGACAAACATGGGCATTTAAAATAAGTTCTCGGTTTTTAAAAATGTCATCAGTATTCTGGTTTGCCAGCTGACGATTTCCCATAAAAGATGCGGCGTAATTACTAAGAATCATTAGACGATTCTCTTCAATCATTGCCCTTGAGGTGTATGCCAACGCTTTATTAGTCATAACCTCAGTGTCAATTTTATTGAGTGTGTTTTGATCTTTATTCAGGTCAGCTTTGTTAACTTCTGTTTGATCCATTGCAATCTCCGAATGATATTTTGTTTAAAATAATATTTGTAATCCAATTTGTTATTTTCACAAATGGGTCTGCTCTTATCTTATCTCTTTACTGGTTGCAAAAACTTTATGAATAGAAAATAACGTCAATTTCTCCATAAAACGTAAAAATACTAGTACCAAATTCCCTTAAAAGAAACGAGGCGCCCATGATAGCGCAACAACCATAAGTAAGGCGATGGCAAAACAGTTTAGATAAACACCTGCTCGTGCCATTTGAGGGATAGTTAGTATCCCTGATGAAAACGCAATCGCATTTGGTGCAGTTGCCACCGGCAACATAAAGGCACAACTAGCAGCTAATGTAATTGGAATACAGAGAATCAGAGGGTCTAAACCCACCTCGCCGGCCAGTGAGCCAATGATGGGCAAAAATGTCGCGGTTGTCGCAAGATTACTTGTCATCTCAGTCAAAAAGACAACCAATACCACCGATCCAAAAATTAAAAAACCCACCCCGACCCCAGAAAGAGGAGACAACCCTTCTCCAAGCCAATGCGCCAGTCCGGAATTTGATATGGCCGCTGCGAGACTAAGCCCTCCACCGAAAAGAATTAAAACACCCCAAGGTAACTCTTTTAAATCCTCCCACTTCAATAAAACAGGTTGATTTTTGTCTCCACTGGGAACAAGAAAAAGTAGAACTGCTCCGACTAATGCTATTGTAGTGTCAGAAATACTATTCAAATCTAAATTCGCTCCCAATGGGCGTCGCAATACCCATCCCAGCACCACAAAAATAAAGATATATGCAACACGTTTTTCTGCGGTACTAATAGAGCCCAAATCTTCATAGAGCAGCATCAAATGCTTAGTCACATTTTCGTCAGAAGAAGTTGAAATATTAAAGACTACCTTGGTTAAAACGATCCAAGCACTCAATAACAAGATGAGGCCAAACGGTACCGCAAATAACATCCAATCCAGGAAATTTATTTGAACATTATAGTTTTCAGCTAAAAACGCGACCAAAAGTGCATTGGGGGGAGTACCAACCAAAGTGGTCATCCCCCCAATGGTCGCAGCGAACGCAAGACCTAACAGCATTGCTACTTCAAAATCTCCACCATGATTTGACATTGATTGCGCAGTTTGCCCGGAAATAACAGTCGCAACCGAAATTGCTATTGGCATCAACATCATAGTTGTGCTGGTATTAGTCATCCACATGGAAAGGAACGCAGCAGCAACCATAAAGCCACCAATCAATCGATCACCAGTAGTGCCAGTTTGCAATAATATTGATAGCGCTATTCTCTGATGAAGATTCCAACGCTGTATTGCCAATGCCAATACAAAAGCCCCCAAAAACAAGTATATAATTGGATGAGAATAAGTTGCTGCTGCCTCCTCTATAGCAGATATACCAAGCGGATCCAGAAAAATAAGTGGTAATAATGCGGTAGCTGCAACAGGAATTGCTTCTGTCGCCCACCAAGTTACCATCAACAGTCCTAAAGCAGCAGTCCGCCAAGCAACTGCATTCATGAACATTTGCTGCTCACTAAAATATAGCATTAACATGAAGACTATTGGACCAAGGACTAAACCGACGCGTTGATGAGTCACATGCCTATTCGAGTAAGCCATAGAACTTCTCCCAAACAAATTTAACAACCAGCCTTTTATTATGGTCACCGCGCGGATCCCGGATCAACTGTATTATTTTTAGGATCCGGCCAATGCGTTGCAGTAGCTTTTCCTCGAGTATAAAAGTTCAACGATTCTAGTCCCGTGAGCTTACTATCACTGTGCAGGCGCTAGTCCTGCAATCACCAAAGGTTTTACACAATGGAGGAACTAGTTTGAGCACCTTGACACCGACCATAACCACCTGCACCTCGTTAGGATATCTTCCCGCTACTCCGCCACCTCGAGTAACAATTTATGCTCCATTACGCAAAAGATGGTCGGCTATAATCGCCATTGCATCCTAGCTACAAGATGTCCCAACTGCACATGGGCCCAGTCTAAAAATTTGCTAATCACAAATTGTCATTTCCGGTCTGACATAATCTTTAGCCTTAGCACCAATGAACTATCCCTCAATATCGTACACATTACCCTCAACCGATATCTTACCCTAATTTCCGGCGGCCCCTCCCAAAAATGCGCGAATTCTTTTATAACTTTCTCCACTGTGTTGAGACCCAACTGCACATTAATGTCGCTCGAAACTGCTGTTTTATTCTTCGATGTTCACTAAATCATTTTTTCCAATAATTCATCTTCAATGTCTCCAACAGCCACAATACTCAGATTGCCATGTACCTTTGTCCAACTACTTCGGACCAAGCTACTCAACCTTACAGCCCATGCTATCCCTGGCATCGCTTTATCGAATCATGCGGCAGAATAAGCGTACACCTCCTACCCAGAGAGTATAAATGTCACTGAAATAATCTTCGTGCTCCAACAAACCCTGCCAGCATGCCAAAAGCAAAACGCGAAAATCGTCTGGAGTATCGTTACACGATTTAAGCTTCGACGAAACTTGAGTAGTGTGCGATTTAATACTGAATAGGAACATCGACATCAATAGTTAAGCTCATCAATTCTGTAATCTAGTCCGTAAAGGTATTATAGCTCTATGTGCTGACAGCCATGTTCGTTGAAAATTTATGATAAACAAGAAAAATGCCCCAAAAACGCTGACAAAAGATCCATCCATCAGAAAACTTATGGCTCAGCTCATTTCTAAACTATGCCTCATGACGCTCAGATCTTGACCTACAGCGTCCGGATACAGATCCAAACATCATTTACAAAAAGGTTAAAGCGGCCGAAAAAAGATTGATTTGATATCAGTCTTATACCCTTGTTGTAAGCAAATTCATCTTTTCCCTGAAACTGCATCATTGGTTAACAATAATTTTAAGCTTTGTTCGATTTTGGACCTCCATACTGCTACGGGTCTGCATCATAATCTTTTTTTAACCCTCTCGTCGGCCGCGTCCTCAACTAACAGCGTTCTTTAAAAAAATGAGTTGCTCGATCGTATGGTTCGCTACCCCGAGTCGCAGCAAAGGCTGCAGACCTAAAGCCAGGAGACAACGGGTCATTTGGAAGTCTAAATTAAATAACTCAGAGGAATATTAATCGACATTGCCAAGGGATCACCATGCACCGATGTGGCGGTTTAACCAAAACTCCTGGAGCCAAGTTGGACCAACTTTTGTGAAGATAATCCCGAATTTGAAAACCGCGAAACAAACTAATCGCTATCTCAGAATTTTTATAAACAAGATAATCGAAAACAACAGCTCCACGGTCATGTCCAACAAAGTTAGCTCACGCTATCCCCAAATTATATAGAATCAGAAGTGTCTTTAGGGCTTAATTTTTTGTGGTTAAACCTTGTGTCAATCATTTGCTTAGTCAAATCAATTGCATTACAAAAGAGGATTCCTTTGCCCTCTTAAATAGAACGCCTCTCTCAAGAAAACGAAGTTTTACGCGGTTTTCAATAAGCGTTAGATTCATAATTACATATCGAATTCTTGAATCTAACCGACATAAAGCGGCCACGAGCCAAAAAGGGCCTTACTCGCGTCGGTTGGATTTCCGCCCATCAGGACTAACGTGCCCCTTTCTGATGCTCTCCTGGCTCCAGCCTAAGTTTTACGATGAGAGAAACCATCAAGTAACACCGAATATTCCCTGAAAGAGACTTCACCACTCCCGAAGCTCCCCTGGTATCTGTGTGTGGACGTGGCATAGCCACGAAACCAGCAAATTAAGATAGCTTGCCAACGAATTGCCTTTGCTAGTACAAAAGCAATTATTTCGAGTGACAAAATCAAGAATTTTTGTTTTACAAGCATAACAGGCTTCATTAAAGCCCACATTCGGATTATATTTTTCTTTACAAAAAATCTTACTTTATTTTTTTTCTTCCCAAGGCGGAAAAGTTTTCTATATAGATAAAAAATTGTTTTAATTAGAGTCCGTAAAATGAGGGGCATTTCAAAATCATAGACTGGCGCTTTTTATTACTCTCGGTTACCACGTTAATCGGACTGATGCTTTTCAAACGCTCCTTTGTAAAATTCAAACCTAGTTTCCTCGGTGAAAAAGAACTCTCACAGCAGCGCGCGCTTTTTGAAGATAATTTTCTGTGGGGAGCTGGTTCCGCATCGCAGCACGTTGAACATCAGCAGGATAGTGACTGGACAAACTTCGAACGCCAAGTAATCAAGGATGGAAATACTTCTACAGACGCCCGTCCGGGTTTCGCCTTGCCGGGCCACATTAATTCTTTGGACACATTTAGTGAGAGTGTTCGATTAAGGAAGACTAATTTTGACAATTTTTTCGATCAGGATTTCGCTTTGGCGTCTAAACTTGGACATAATACACATCGTTTTTCCATCTGCTGGGCTCGCCTCTTCCCTACTCAGGACTTAAACAAACCTGCTCCAGAAGCCATCGAGTTCTATCACAACATACTTGACAGTTTAGAAAAATATAATATTACGCCTTTTGTAACGCTCTTCCACTTCTCCACTCCCGCATGGTTTTGGGACAAACTTGACGATAAAAGAGGCTGGGAGCGAAAAGATGCCGTTGAGCATTTTGAAAGATTTGTTCAATCCGTGTTAGATGCTTTTGGAAATCGTATTTCGCACTGGACGACATTAAACGAACCTATGACTTATGTTTATAATGGATACATGCAAGGGATTTTCCCTCCACTCGAAAAAAGAGATATAAACGGCGTCATCAATGTGATTGAGCAACTACTCAAGGCTCATGCTGTGGCATACAAACTTATACATGATAATGCAAGTCGTAAAAATTTAAGTGCTAAAGTTGGAATCGCAAAACATACGCGCGCTTTCACACCGCTGCGAAGTTGGGCTCCACTAGATATAATTTCAAGTAAAGCTGTGGAACAAGCTTTTATATGGGACTTTATGGATGCCATTAAGAGCGGTGTATTAAAAATTTCAAACACACACGTTAAAAAACATATAGTCGGTCTCGCTGGAACTCAGGACTATATAGGGATTAATTATTACGGACAGTTTTATGTCGAAAGTAATTTGTCAAACATATCAAAGCCAAACATCCATTTTTTTAATCCGAAAAGGCATGATGAGGAGAAAAGTGATTTAGACTGGGCGATATATCCGAGAGGGCTCTACAACATCTTACGGGCAACCCACAAACGATATAAAACCACTATCTATGTTCTCGAAAATGGTTTAGCTGATTGCAACACCGACGATGTCAAACGACAAAATTTTCTCGTCGACCATATTGACCAAGTTTGGCTAGCAAAAAATGATGGCGTTGATATTCGTGGCTACATACACTGGTCTTTGACCGACAATTTTGAATGGGCTGAGGGGTTTACAGCTCGTTTCGGTCTAATCGGCATCGAATATGAAAACAACTTCAAACGAATACCGAGACCGAGCGCAACCCTTTATAAACAGATAATCAAAGATAAAGGTATAACTCCCGAAACACGCGAGCGACTCAAACAAAGATAAACGCTAAACCTTAAAGCCATTAAATGCAATTGTAAGGAATAAAAAAATCGTTAGAAAAAGTACCTCTTTTGAACTTTGGGAATTTTCCCTTTCGGCATATGGGCGTCAAGGCATTGAGTCTACGTGTCTAAAACTGCAACGAGAGATAAATGCAGATATTAATATAGTGATGTACCTACTTTGGCTCTCGTCATTCAAACGCCAACTCAAAACACAGCAAATATTGGATGTTATAAACGAAACTAAGTTTTGGCAATCACAGGTTGTTAAACCAATTCGGGAGACAAGGCAAACCTTTAAAAAAACCTACGTGCTTTCTGATAACGTATTAAAAAAAGAAACTTATTCTGATCTTTTAGAGTTAGAATTAACGGCCGAGAAACTTGCTCAAAAACAATTATTCGGGGACGGTATTGCAAGGAGCACAGGTTATCTAGCATCAACAAAAGAATCGGCGGCAAAAACTAGTCTATTTAATTACATCGAGATACTTGATGGGAGCGTCAGCACTTCCGACATTGACAGCCTGTTATCTGTTATAAAAGAGGACTAAACAATGTAAATTCATTTTCCCCCAACATTTCTTCCGCTGCAGAGACTTATGTATACTGTAAACTGAGCGGAGAAAAGTTCCCCAGACCGATAAGAGATTTCACAAGTGATGCATGATATTTGGAACACGGAAATTATTGAATTGAAAGGTGTACTTCGGGGGCCAGCTAAAATACCTCTACAAATGTTGGCTGAGCAAGAATATGATGGCCATCTCTCGATTCATGATGATCAGCAAGCGCAGAATCTCGGCTTTCAAGGAGCACCCATAGAAGGGCCGACCCATTATTCACAGTTTGACCCACTACTCCATAGTATATGGGGAGATAGATGGTTTGAAGTCGGGTGTATCAGTACGCACTTTAAAAAAGTTGTCATAGAGGGTGAGTCTGTAATCGCATTCGTCCAACGTCCGACCAAACAGAAAAATATCACCCGAATTTGGGCTGAAAAAGACTCTGGCGAATTAGTATTGGAGGGGACCGCATCACTCGGTCCAAATCATCCGACAACAGAGCTTGATAGACTTTTAAAGTCCCGCTCAACACCTGAAAAACTAGTTATTCTAGAAAACGTAAAAATAGGCGATCGATCATCAAAATCTGATCGCGTGAAAATGAGTTTTCACTCTCATCTCGGAAAAAATTATCCTTTTACCCTTGCTCAGAAGTTAAAAAAAATTACCGAGTCATGTGATTGGTATTGTGAAGCAATAAACAAAAACACACCCTGGGGTGCAGCTATAATACCATTCGAAATGGTAAATCCTCTTGTCAGGCATACTCCAGACGGACTCCCGTCAGCCAAAGGCCCATCAATAGGCCTATTTACAGATCTTGAAATTAAGATGATAAACGGTCCCCTGCTTGTCGATCAAGAGTATTTGTTAGATCGCGAGATTGTCGGTCTTGGTGAAAGCAGGAGAACGGAATCGATGTGGATAAAGACATTCATACGATCAATAAATACTGGAGAAGTGATTGCAACCACCTTATTAAATACAGCTACTTTGAAAGACTCATATCAGCTGTATGAAAGTGAGGCAGAACGCCTTGGGAAAAATTAATTGCTTTCCAACTTCCAAATCAGCAGAAACTTAACTGTTAATAATCGAATCCCTCTGCGGATACCCTGTCACGGTTTTTCAGGCGTATCTGCACATATCCAATTTGTTTCAATCTGTCGCAAAACAAGTTGATTTCCGTCTACTTTTATGTTGAGGTTATTTAGTTATAACTGATAAACATCTGAGTTATGCTAACTTACGTATATCTTGACTGACAAATTTGTCGTTAAAATCTTAGACATACGAATGTTGAGTGAGATAGGTCTGCATCTGAAGTCGCAAAAAAAGTAGACAGCTCACATCAATCGAATGTTTTGTGTATTCTGTTACCTTGAAACTCCCGAGGAGATATCCCATAGAGAGTTCCAGCACTGAAATTTGGCCATTAGCCATTTACACTTTCTTAGTAATTCTGCTTGTAATTGCTATGCTAGTCGTTTCTTGGCTGTTGGGTCAGCGAAGACGTGATGACGCTACCAACGATCCCTTTGAGTCAGGAATCGTTTCAGTTGGTAGTTCCCAAGTACGGATATCAGTTGAGTTTTATTTAGTGGCCATCTTTTTTGTTATCTTTGACCTTGAGGCTGTTTTTATTTTTGCCTGGGCTGTTGCATTTTTTGAACTTGGCTGGAAAGGTTATATATCTATGCTGATATTTATTGGCGTGTTAGGTCTCGCCTTGGTGTATGCATGGAGAATAGGTGGCCTCGACTGGGGTAACAAAGTCAGAACGGGTTTGGATCGGGCAAAGAGCGCAAATGATGAAATGAGGAAGCAACACGTTGAAATGGAGTCTTAGCAAACCTAATGATACTGGCGGCAGTGAAAGCACCAGTGTCATTGAAGAACAAGTCAAGCGGAACGTAGCTTTTGCCAAGTTAGAGGATCTGATTGCTTGGGGTCGCGCACATTCCCTGTGGCCATTCAATTTCGGTTTATCATGCTGTTATGTCGAAATGGCTACATCTTTTACGAGCCGGCATGACATAGCAAGATTTGGATCTGAAGTAATTCGCGCCACACCAAGGCAAGCAGACTTAATGGTGATTTCTGGAACTTGTTTTTTAAAGATGGCTCCAGTGGTAAAACGCCTCTATGATCAACTGCTAGAACCTAGATGGATAATATCAATGGGATCCTGTGCTAATTCGGGCGGTATGTACGACATTTACTCAGTAGTACAAGGTGTGGACAAATTTATCCCTGTTGATGTATACGTGCCAGGTTGCCCTCCTAGGCCCGAAGCACTTATGCAAGGCCTTATAATGCTGCAAGAGTCGATTGGAAAAGAACGTCGGCCTATCACCTGGGCGGCGGGAGATCAGACAGTGATAAAACCGCAAAAGGTTAGTAAAAGAGACCAACTTACAGCGCAACGTATCAAAGCGACCGAATTAAGAGAACCGCACAACAGCTAACGAAAGCAAAGGACATTCCTAGGATATAACATGCAGCTGGCTCAGGAGGAACGACAGCTACCCATTCTGAAATTACTAAACGATGAGTTTGGTAGCAGAACTTTTTTTGCTCAAAACTGTGTTGATGAAATTCCCACTCTTTGGGTGCCTCAGCAGCAGGTCGTCCAGGTACTGATATTTCTTCGCCCCCACTTCTGCATGCTATACGATCTGTTCGCGATAGATGAGCGCACTCGGGAAAATCGCCAAGATCAGCCTGACGCCGACTACACCGTAGTTTATCAGCTTCTATCTATGCGGCGTAATGAAGATCTTAGAATAAAAGTTGGACTCTCTGCATCCCAATTAGCACTCCCATCGATTATAGATATTTGGCCAAATGCTAATTGGTACGAAAGGGAAGTTTGGGATATGTTCGGAATTTCTTTTGATGGGCATCCCTCGCTCTTTCGCATACTTCTCCCTCCAACGTGGGAGGGGCACGCTCTGAGAAAAGATCATCCGGCTCGAGCTACCGAAATGGGCAAGTTCACAATGGATTCTGAGCGAGTTGCGAAGGAGCAAGAAGCGCTCCGTTTTAGGCCTGAGGACTGGGGGATGAAGTCTGAGAGCGAAAATAGTGAATACATGTTTCTCAATCTCGGACCCAACCATCCAAGTGTGCATGGGGTTTTTCGGATCGCATTGCAGTTAGATGGGGAAGTGATCATAAATTCTGTTCCAGACATTGGGTATCACCATCGAGGCGCCGAAAAAATGGGAGAGCGTCAGACTTGGCACACCTACATACCCTATACCGATCGAATCGATTACCTTGCTGGAGTCATGAATAACCTAGCATACATTCAAACAGTCGAACTTCTTGCGGGCATCAAGGTTCCTGAACGTGCAAAAGTCATCAGAATCATGCTGGCTGAATTATTCCGAATTTCCAGCCATCTCGTTTTCTATGGAACGTTTGTTCAAGATGTGGGTCAAATGTCCCCCGTCTTTTACATGTTTGCTGACCGTGAAAGACTGTTTGGAATTATTGAGGCCATAACAGGTGGCAGAATGCACCCCGCCTGGTTCAGAATTGGCGGAGTAGCCCAGGATCTTCCTAATGGTTGGGATAAACTAATACTCGATTTCATCAATTCAATGCCTGCTCGGCTCGATGAGTGGGACAAGATGGCGATGCAAAACAAAATGTTAAAGGACAGGACTGTCGGAATTGGCGTATACACGGAAAAAGAGGCATTAGACTGGGGTGTAACAGGACCGGGGCTCAGGGCTACAGGGAACGATTGGGATGTCCGAAAAAAACGTCCTTATGGGGGATATGACCAATTTGATTTTGAGGTACCTACAGCTGATCGAGGCGATTGCTATGACCGAGCGGTGTTACGCATTGAAGAAATGCGTGAGAGTATAAAAATCATACGCCAGTGCGTGGAAAATATGCCCGGAGGTCACTACAAGAGCGAGCACCGCTCAACCACGCCGCCCCCAAAAGAACGCACGATGCAGGACATAGAAACACTCATTCACCACTTCCTTAATGTGAGTTGGGGCCCAGTTATTCCTCATGGAGAAGCTTCTGTAATGATCGAGGCAACAAAAGGTATCAACAGCTATCACCTCATAAGCGATAATGGAACAAACGCCTACAGAACCCGAATTAGGACTCCATCCTTCGCTCACCTTCAGCAGATCCCTCTTATTAGTCAGGGACTTTTGATTCCCGATCTGATTGCAATAATCGCGAGTATTGATTTTGTAATGGCGGATGTAGATCGATGATTGAAAATATTATTCAGTCAGAAATCTCCTCCACTCTGACATCAGAGGAGCTTCAACTCATAAATATAGAACTCTCTCACGTTCCACAAAAATCGGGAGCAGCTATTGATGCGTTGAAAATAGTTCAAGCCAAACGCGGTTGGGTATCAGACGAATGTCTAATTGCCATCGCCAAACACCTCGAAATGTCTGCCGAGGAATTAGAAGGTATAGCAACGTTCTACAATTTAATATTCAGAAGACCGGTAGGCGACAAAGTCATCCTCTTTTGTGACAGCGTGAGTTGCTGGCTCTGTGGATGTGAGAACCAAAAACAGAAGCTCTCAGAAATCTTAAAAATAGACTACGGAGAAACTACCAAAGACGAAAAATTCACCCTGCTTCCCGTCCCATGCCTGGGTGCTTGTGACAAAGCTCCTGTGATGATGGTGGGAGATGACTTATTTACAAATTTAAATTCGTCTAAGTTAGAACACATATTTGCTGATTATAGAGAAGAAGGTGAAAAGTGACCGAAAAAGTTCTCACTAAAAATATATCCAAAGTTAACGAGACTACTCCGATTGATAAGTATGAAGCCTGTGAGGGATACTCAGGACTACGGAAAGCGCTCAAATCTATGGCGCCGGGTGAGTGTCTTACAGAAGTAAAAAATTCGAAGCTTCGGGGGCGCGGTGGCGCCGGATTCCCGACGGGTATTAAATGGAGTTTTGTGCCAAAAAACGAAGACTGCTTACCCGGACATAAATACCTCATATGCAATGCTGACGAGATGGAACCAGGTACATTCAAAGACCGGCTACTAATGGAGCAAGACCCTCATCAGCTTATAGAAGGTATGATTCTCTCGGCTTACACAATCGGCGCTGATGTTGCCTATATTTTTATAAGAGGAGAATATCGATTAGCTATTCAACGTCTAAATGAAGCAATTAAGGAATGTTACAACTCGGGTTATTTGGGAAGAAATATTCTAGGATCTGCGTTCAGCCTTGAAATGTATGTTCATCCAAGTGCGGGCCGATACATATGTGGCGAAGAAACTGCACTTATCAACGCTCTAGAGGGGAAACGTGCAAATCCAAGAGCAAAACCGCCTTTCCCCCAAGTAAGTGGTCTGTGGGGTCGCCCTACAATAGTCAACAATGTAGAAACTCTTTGCAATATTCCTCACATCATCCACAAAGGCGCCGAATGGTTCAAGACGCTAGGCGTGGGAGAGGATAGTGGGACAAAGTTGTTTGGAGTGAGTGGGCGCGTAAAAAATCCTGGTTGTTGGGAGCTTCCTATGGGGACACCAATTCGGCAAATCCTTGAGGATCATGCCGACGGAATGCAAACTGGACTAAACTTCAAAGGTCTTTTGCCAGGTGGTGGCTCCACCGACTTCTTAATAGAAAGTCACCTAGACTTAGCGATGGACTATAACGTAATCGGTGCCGCTGGAAGTCGAATGGGAACCGGCACGATGATTATCCTAGACGACCAATCTTGTCCTGTAGGAATGGTTTTGAACCTGATACGATTTTTTGCGCAAGAGTCCTGTGGTTTTTGCACACCGTGCCGAGATGGACTACCTTGGACTCGTCAAGTGTTAGAGGATCTAGAAAATGGGAAAGGAAGCGAAGAGGATCTCGAAACTTTGGCATATCAAGTAAAATACATAGGAACCCCCGGAAATACTCATTGTGCTTTAGCTCCCGGTGCTATGGAGCCCCTCCAAAGCGCAATGAAATATTTTTACGAAGACTTTAAGAATCACGTAACGCTTGGCCGGTGCCCTTACGAAATAGACGGAGTACATTAGATATGCCTATTATAATTGTTGACGGCAAATCATATGAAGTGACCAGAGGAAAAAACTTGCTGGAGGCTTGCCTCGATGTGGGTCTTGACCTCCCTTATTTTTGTTGGCATCCCGCAATGGGATCTGTCGGATCCTGTAGGCAATGTGCTCTCGTCCAATATCGGGATGATGATGATCAACATGGACGGATAATTATGGGATGCATGACCCCGGCAACTGACGGTACAAGAGTGTCGCTTAAAGTTGGTGAGGCAAAAGAGTTCCGAGAGGCTGTTGTAGAGTCGCTCATGCTGAATCATCCTCATGATTGCCCCGTATGCTCAGAAGGTGGGGAGTGCCATCTCCAGGACATGACAGTGATGGTGGGGCACAGAGATCGTCGCTACAAAGGAAAAAAGAACACACATCGAAATCAGTACTTAGGGCCCTTAATAAACCATGAAATGAACCGGTGTATTACTTGTTATCGTTGTGAACGCTTTTACCGAGACTACGCCGGCGGAAAAGACCTATCTGCTCAAGCATCACGTGACCGAATCTATTTTGGCCGACATCAAGATGGCATTTTAGAGAGCGAATTCTCCGGAAACCTTGTTGAGGTATGTCCCACAGGAGTATTTACCGATAAACCATTTCTTGAGGACTACAGCAGAAAGTGGGACCTACAGTCCTCTCCCTCAATATGCAGCGGCTGCGGTGTTGGTTGCAATATCTCTCCCGGCGAGCGATACGGAAGGTTAAAACGAATTCATAACCGCTACAATCAAGAAATCAACGGATATTTTATTTGTGACAGAGGGAGGTTCGGGGCTGGATATGTAAATGGAGACAAACGAACAAACTATGTAGGCCTTAAGGAACCGAGTGGTGCATTTAAGGCGATAAAAAGGGGTGAGGTTTCTTATCACCTCACCCGATGGATTGGTGATGGGAATATTGTGGGAATTGGCTCTCCAAGAGCATCAGTCGAATCAAACTATTTACTGCAAAAACTGGTCGGTCCGTCCAATTTCTCGGCAGGGTTATCACATAAAGAGCAAACTATCTTAAAGCGTCAGGTCTCTATTCTGCAAACGACCAAAGCACACAATCCTTCTGTGAAAGACATAGAAACGGCAGATGCCATATTGGTCCTAGGTGAAGACTTAACCAACACAGCTGCGAGAATAGCATTAGCAATAAGACAAGCGACCAAAAACAAGGCGATAGCCATGGCTAGACAAATGGGTATTGAGGAATGGCAAGACGGCGCAGTGAAAAATCTTGCGCAGGAAGAACGCTCTCCACTATTCATTGCGACACCTGCCTCGACAAAACTTGATGATATTGCTTTAGAGACGATGACTTTACCACCTGAAGAGATAGCCAACTTCGGACTAAAATTGGCCCGCCACTTAACCGAGGGTGATTCTCAAGATTCCCAAATTATAAAGATAGCAACCCACCTAAGCACCGCCGAGCGCCCACTCATTATAAGTGGCCCAAGTTTACTAAATGCGAATATTGTGGAGAGTGCCGCAGCAGTTGCAGAGGCACTCGTCACAATTAATCAAAACACACAACTTAGTTTCACTTCTCCAGAGTCAAATAGCACCGGCTCAATATTACTTAGCGAAGATCAAAATCTTACACTGCAAGAAGTTATCAAAGGCATTAATGAAATCGATGTTCTAATAGTGTTAGAAAATGATTTGTCTCGGCGGTTGAGTGCGTTCGAGATGACACAAATTAATGCGTCATCAGCTAAAATCATCTCAATAGATATTCTAGAGAATGAAACGTTGGAGATGTCGGATATGGTGCTACCCGCTGCCTCATTTGCCGAAACGCAGGGTACGCTTGTCAATAACGAAGGTCGAGCCCAACGCTTTTACTCTGTATTCCCACCTTTGAACGATAGGTTGTCCAGTTGGCAATGGGTGATAGAGCTAGCCGCTGCGACAGAGAACAAAGAGCTTTCAGCTATCGAAAGTTTTGATGAGGTAGTTGAGCTCTGCGCAAAGAATAATAATTTTCAAGCCCTATCATTTGTGGCCCCAAATAAAAGCTTTCGTGACCATGGACTTAAAATCCCTCGTCAAACACACAGGAATAGTGGTCGTACGGCTATAACCGCAGATATATCAGTGCATGAACTTCAGCAAACGCCCGATAATGAAACTCCCCTCACTTACAGCATGGAGGGCCTTAACCGTGACCAACCGTCGGTATTGACTCCGTTTGTATGGTCTCCAGGGTGGAATTCAAATCAGTCCCTCCAGAAATTTCAGGCCGAAACCGACGGACCTTTGAAAGGAGGTGCGTCTGGAGTTAAATTAATCAAGTCGTCGGGTTCCGGAGTGCGCGTTGCTTGTGACCAGACATTCTCTTTCCCTTTAGAAAAGAACTTCTGGCGCTTGGTACCGATTTATTCCCTCCATGGATCAGAGGAAATGTCTTATCACACAAAAGAAATTTCTGAGCTTGCGGGACTACCCTTTATTGTGTTGTCGGACAAAGACGCCGACAGTATGAAAGTTTCCGATGGTGATGGAGTGGTCGTCACGGGAGAGAACTTAAAAATGTCGATATCAGTTCGAGTTTCCTCAAGAATGGCAGAAGGGTGCGCTGGATACAGTGCTGGTTATAACGAAATTGAGCAGCTCACCGCAAATGCTCGTGTTCAAATTAGCAGAGATAATGATTGGCAACCGCTTAAGCCAGTCGTGATAGCAACAGATAGAATCGCTTCATTCAAGTCCAGGGACAATCGCCATGTTTGAATGGGGTCCTGTAATACTGGCACTGACGATCCTAATATGCGGAGTAGCGGGGGCCGCAATCTTGACTTGGTGGGAGAGACGGTTGCTTGGATTTTGGCAAGATCGATACGGCCCAAATCGAATCGGGCCATTCGGTGCCGGTCAAGTAATAGCAGATATGATAAAACTTTTGCTTAAAGACGATTGGGTTCCCCCCTTTGCTGATCGAATGGTATTTATTTTTGCACCAACAGCAATTGTCGTAGCTATGATGATGGGCTTTGCGGTTGTGCCGTTTTCTCCTGGTGTCCAGATCATAGATGTGAACATCGGGTTATTATTTTTTTTAGGGATGACGTCGCTCGCAGTCTACAGCGTCCTTCTCGGTGGCCTTGCATCAAACAACAAGTATGCGTTACTTGGCGGGCTTCGCTCGGCATCACAAATGGTTAGCTATGAAGTTTTTATGGGCTTGTCTTTGATGGGTATAGTGATGATGACAGGAAGCTTTAGCTTGGTTGAAATTGTAAAGGCGCAAGAAAATGTGTGGTTTTGTTTTTCACAAGTGTTAGGGTTGCTCGTTTTCGTTATCGCGGGCATCGCGGAGAGTCATAGATTACCATTTGACCTGCCCGAGGCAGAGCATGAGCTAACAGCTGGGTTTCATACCGAGTACGGTGGGATGAAATTCGCTATGTTCATGTTAGGAGAGTATCTGGGTCTTATGCTGATTGCCGCAATGATTGTGACCCTTTTCTTCGGCGGTTGGATGGGGCCGTCTCTAATAGTATTTGGGATTAATTGGCTCCCACCGGTCACCTGGTTTATAGTAAAAATTATCTTAGTTATTAATTTTTTCGTTTTACTACGTGCCGCAATACCTAGACCAAGATATGATCAGCTCATGTCTTTAGGATGGAAGATTATGTTGCCGATCACTCTATTAAATCTCGTCCTCACCGGTGCGGTTTTACTTTGGTCACAGGAAGGAGTGCTTTAGATGTTAAGTTCGTTAAGGACAATGTGGCATATATTTAAACATCTCTTTCAAAAAGCAGAAACAATTCAATATCCAGAGCAGATGCCTTACCTCGCGCCCAGATATCGTGGGCGAATTGTTTTGACTCGTGATCCAGACGGTGAAGAGCGTTGTGTAGCTTGTAATCTTTGTGCCGCTGCATGCCCTGTTGATTGCATCGCACTCCAAAAAGATACCCGCGATGATGGCACATGGTACCCAGAATTTTTTAGAATAAATTTTTCCCGATGTATCATGTGCGGAATGTGTGAAGAGGCTTGTCCGACCTACGCAATCCAACTCACCCCAGACTTCGAGATGTGTGAATACGACCGGCAGAACATGGTATACGAGAAAGAACATCTCTTAATAGACGGTGTGGGGAAATATCCTGATTATAATTTTTATCGCGTTTCAGGACTACAAACTGCAACTAAGGATAAGGGTGAGGCCATCAACGAGGAATTGCCAATTGATACAAAAAGCCTGATGCCATAATAACAAAATAAGGCAAGAATATGCTTGAGCTTGCACTTTTTTACATTGCCGCCTCGGTAGCACTGTTTGCAACAGTTCTCGCGATGACGAGAACTAATGCTATACATGCGCTCATATATTTAATTGTTTCCCTTCTAGCTATTGCAGTAATTTTCTTTTTAATTGGTGCCCCTTTTGCGGCCGCACTGGAAATTGTAATTTACGCTGGTGCCATAATGGTACTCTTTGTTTTCGTAATCATGATGTTAAATCTCGGAGAGGAAGGAGATGCCCGTGAACGCCAATTGCTTCAACCTCACATTTGGCTAGGACCAGCTATTTTATCGCTAGTTCTGCTAGTGGAGCTTTTGTATCTGATTTCTACAGTTGAAGGCCCAGCATCATCTGGTTCGGTATCGCCCAAAGATGTTGGACTAGCCCTTTTTGGGCCCTATGTGATCGCTGTTGAAATAGCCTCGATGCTACTGCTATCAGGACTTGTCGGCTCATATCATTTGGGCAGACGTTTTTTAGATCGGGGGTTATAGCACATGCAGGAGCTTGCTGTACCTCTCAACCATGTCCTCTTTGTGTCCACTTTACTTTTCACCATCGGGATGCTCGGACTTATGATAAGAAGAAATATTATCTTCATTTTAATGTCTCTGGAAGTAATGCTTAATGCATCCGCCCTCGCATTCATAGCAGCTGGTGCGCATTGGGGACAAGCTGATGGACAGGTAATATTTTTACTAATTCTTAGTATCGCGGCAGCCGAGGTTGCTGTCGGTCTCGGATTAGTTTTACAAATTCAAAAACGCTTCAAGACCCTTGATATGGACGATGCAAACCGGATGCGAGGTTAGTCGTGCAGGATTTTGTCTGGCTTATTCCACTACTACCCTTACTTAGTGCGATTTTTCTGATGGTTTTCTCATCAAAGCTTCCATCGACCATCGTTGCTCTTCTCGGGACTGGTTCGGTAGGTCTGTCAGCGTTATTGACCTGCAACCTAACCTGGCAATTTCTCCAAGATCCAGATCTGATTACGGTCACACTGTGGACTTGGATAAAAGTTGGTGAATTGAACGCAAACGTTGGGTTTCACATCGATGGTCTGACCATTGTCATGATGATGATTATTACCTGCGTTGGATTCCTGATTCACCTCTTCTCATGTGAATTTATGGAAGATGATACGAGCTATTCTAGATACTTCGCTTACTTAAACATGTTTGTATCAGCAATGTTAGTATTGGTAATGTCGGATAATCTGCTTCTTCTGTATCTAGGTTGGGAAGGAGTTGGAGTTTGTAGTTATCTGCTTGTAGGCTTTTGGTACCAGTATAGTGGTAACGGACATGCTGCTAGAAAAGCCTTCATCGTAACAAGAATTGGCGACACAGCGATGATGTTGGGTCTTCTTATACTGTTCACAGAACTTGGGACGCTCGACATTCAGAGCATTGCGGCATCTGCTCAAGCTCGTTGGCAGACAGGTGACTTTATGCCGACACTAGCCTGCCTCCTGCTGTTAGCTGGTGCAGCCGGAAAGTCAGCACAATTTCCTTTGCACACTTGGTTGCCCGACGCAATGGCCGGACCCACACCTGTGAGCGCTCTGATTCATGCAGCAACTATGGTCACCGCAGGCGTATATTTGATAGCGCGTATGCATGGTCTTTTTACACTGTCTCCCCAAGCCATGACGGTCATTGCTTTTATAGGAGTTGGTACCGCTTTGATGGCTGCATTCAGTGCAGCGGTACAAACCGATATAAAAAGAATACTCGCTTACTCCACAATCAGCCAAATCGGTTATATGTTTTTAGCCCTTGGGGTCGGTGCATGGACCGCTGCAGTCTTTCACCTAATGACACATGCATTTTTCAAAGCACTATTATTCCTTGGTTCCGGTGCGATTATTCATTGCCTCCATCATGAGCATGATATCTTTAAGATGGGTGGCCTTTGGAAGCGTATGCCAATAGCTTTTGCAAGCTTCTTGATTGGTTCTTCAGCTCTCGCTGCTCTGCCGTTCACGTCAGGATTTTTTAGTAAAGATCTCATTCTTTTAAGTGCTTATCAGCTAGAGGAGTTTGGCCCCCTACTTTGGGCCGGAGGTTTATTAGGCGCCCTGATTACAGCATTATACAGTTTCAGACTGGTTTTCGTAGTATTCTTCGGCCAGATCCAAACTCTCCCGGACAAAGAGAACGGATGGAGAATAGGGCTACCACTCTCTATATTGTGTATTCTGTCTTTGGTGGGAGGGTATTTTTCGCTGCCGCTAAATAATCTTTTCCCGATGGAACGAGATAGTCACCCTGCTGCCTGGGTGGAGATGGTATCTATAGCCACACCTCTGTTGGGAGTTATTGTCGCTTATATCTTGTTCATTAGAACTCCATCCCGAATTCCGAAGTCATTGATCTCACCCCAGGAGACTAAATTTAGTCGTATCCTATTTTCGGGCTGGAAGCTAGATGAAATCTACGATCGTCTTTTTGTCTCGCCCTATACCCGCTCCACATCAGTCCTTTCACATGAGCCTGTTGACAAGCTCTACAACGCAGTGGTGTTAATTAATCAAAAACTTAATGCTTGGCTTAGCTTTTCTCAGAGTGGTCGTATGCGCTGGTACATGGTTAGCATCGCTGTAGGCTTTATAGTTTTGCTGGGAATCGCAATTACTATCCCGAAAGGATTTTCGCAATGGTGATTGTAACACTGATTGCCATACTCCTCAGCGGAGGCATCATAGCGCTTTTGAGCGAAAAATTAAGTGCGAAAGCTCCGAGGATTACTGCGTTGCTTGCCATATTGGTTGCCCTGGCGTTTTTAACATACCAGCTTAGGTACTCGGATTACATGTCTTTGGTGACCCAGTCAAATCTGTCAGATCCGACAAGTTGGCTGGTCTACCTCAAACTTGCATGGATACCTGCATTTGGCATCAGCATTGAATTTGCTCTCGATGGGTTAAGCCTTCTTATGATCGCACTCACACTCATTCTGGGTGCTGTTGCCGTGAGTGCCTCTTGGACAGACATCAAGAAACATCAAGGCTTTTTCGAAGCTAACGTACTTTGGACGCTAGCCGGCGTGATCGGTGTATTTACCGCCTTAGACCTCTTTTTGTTCTTCCTTTTTTGGGAGGTAATGTTGATCCCGATGTATTTTATTATTGCGATATGGGGTCATGAAAATCGTGGCTACGCTGCAATGAAATTCTTCATATTTACTCAGGCTAGTGGACTTCTGATGCTCGTTTCGGCAATCGCTCTGGCTAATATTCATGAAGAAACATATGGGCACTACAGTTTTAGCTATTTCGATCTGATAAATCTTCCCTTGGGATACGTTTCCGAAATATTGTTAATGATCGGTTTCTTCGTCGCGTTTGTAGTGAAATTGCCAGGATTTCCGTTCCATACTTGGCTACCAGACGCACACACTCAGGCACCTACCGCGGGAAGTGTAATACTTGCTGGGATCCTCCTAAAGACTGGCGCATATGGCTTAATTCGGTTCGCTGTGCCGTTGTTTCCGACGGCGGCAAACGACTTCGCTCCTATCGCCATGATTCTGGGTGTTTTTGGAATTATTTATGGGGCCATGGCTGCTTTCGCTCAGACAGATTTTAAGAGACTAGTCGCTTACAGCAGCGTAAGTCACATGGGTTTTATTCTTTTAGGAGTTTATGCTTGGAATGAATTAGCCTTACAAGGCGTTGTGATACAAATGGTTGCTCATGGTTTTAGCAGCGCAGCTCTTTTTATGATCGCAGGGTCTTTGCAGGAAAGATTGCATACTCGAGATATGCGCGAGATGAGCGGTCTTTGGAAATTTATGCCAAAAATGGGAGCAAGCGCTATGCTCTTTATTATTGCATCCCTGGGTCTGCCTGGATTCGGCAATTTCATAGGAGAGGTTCTTATACTACTTGGACTTTATCAGGTATCTAGCTGGATGGCGGTTGCAGCGGCTTTGGGCCTGATCACAGGAGCCATCTACTCGCTAATATTAATGCAAAAGTCATTTTATGGAGAACCGAATGTTAAATGGAGCGAAACAAACACGCTTCATGACTTCAGAAAGCGTGAAATGCTAACGATGTATGTAATGATGAGCGCCTTGGTTGCACTTGGCATATATCCTCAGCCCGTCATGGACGTAGCGCAAACTACATTCATTGGCCTGATAGATGCGGTTCAGCTTGGATTTGTAAAATGAAAATTACAGAATTCTATGCTATTGCTCCCATTCTCGTGCTATCCGCTACTATTGTACTTGTGATGACACAAGCCTCTATAAAACGTAACCATCATTTAGCATGGTGGATAAGCTTTTTTGGTCTCACAGCAACGCTTTGGTCCACTTACTTTGCAACTAGTTATTCGCAACAGGTAACCCCATTGTTTCTAATAAATCCATCCGGGCTGTGGTTTAGCTCGCTTATTTCATTGGGGGCCTTAGTTACTCTCATTTTATCAACTGATGTCGAAAAAACTGATTTTAACATTACTGAGGAGTACTACCTTTTATTGCTTCTATCAACTCTTGGAGCTGTCGTTTTAATTCTTGCATCTCACATGGCTTCCCTATTACTGGGTATGGAGTTACTTGGCATCTCACTTTATGCAATGATCGCTTTTCCTGAAAAAAATCCCAACCCATTGGAAGCGGCAATAAAATACCTTGTGCTCTCTGCTGCGGCCTCTGCAATGCTACTTTTTGGATTCGCCTTAATTTATGCGGCCACGGGTGATCTCAGCTATGTGGGGATCGGCGCTAAACTGAGCTTAGCAAGCATCAAGAATCCTTTGCTTGTCGTTGCTGGCACATCAATGTTACTGGCAAGTATAGGTTTTAAACTATCTCTTGCCCCTTTTCATATGTGGACTCCCGATGTCTATCAGGGGGCTCCTACACCCGTTACAAACTTTTTAGCCACCGTTTCCAAGGGAGCGATGCTTATTGCATTGACGCGATTTACGATAGATGGACAATTGCATCAGTATACAACATTTACGATCTGTTTAAGCGTTTTGGCAATTATTTCAATGCTAGTTGGAAATTGGTTGGCGCTTCGTCAGCAACAAATCAAGCGACTACTTGCTTACTCGTCAATAGCGCATTTTGGTTATCTTTTAGTTGCCCTTGTAGCACTTCGACAACTGCAAGAGAGCCAGCAAATCTTCAACTCTAGCCTAGAGGCAATAAATTTTTACATAACCGCATATATTATTACCTCATTAGCTGCCTTCACTGTGGTTGCAAATATCGGGGGAGAGAACGATCCCGATATGAGATCATTTGCTGGATTATTCTGGCGAAAACCTTTGCAAGCGGGCACATTGACGGTGGCTATGCTTTCCTTCGCGGGAATTCCGCTTACTGCGGGGTTCTTAGGAAAATTTTATCTCATAACGCTCGCTCTAAATACCAATTTGTGGCTTCTTTTAATCACCTTAGTTGTGGGTAGTGCGATTGCTATTTATTATTACTTGAGGGTCATCTATTCAATGCTTGGAATAAGATCACCAGACAATGATTATGAGCTCTCTCGCACCCCTTTACCCATGTGGCGCGATATATTAGCTATTATTCTCATGGTTTTTGTGTTGCTCCTCGGCTCATGGCCACAACCATTTATTGATTTTATGAGGCATTTATAGTACCGACTGGAGTATATCCCATAATTAACTCTAAGGGACAAAGCGATGTTACGCTCAGTTGATTTGTGTGATTACATGCAAAAAAATCCAATTAAAATTGGTGAAGAAGATAGCATTAATGAAGCTGTATCTCTGATACTGGAGCATCGAGTTTCTGGTCTCTGCGTGGTTGATGGTGCCAACAACCTCCTCGGAGTTCTATCAGAGATAGACTGCCTTAGAGTTGGCCTCTCGGCAACACATGAAAAATCAAGTAAAAAAGAAATCAGCAGTTACATGCAGCCATACCCAGTAAAAATTTTTCCAGAAGATGATCTTTTCGTCGCAGCCAACTCGATAATTGAGAACCGTGTATCCGGTCTTTGTGTTGTAAGTAGGCAGCAGCAATTAATTGGCGTACTTTCTGAAATGGATTGCCTGAGGGTTATTTTGTCTGCAATTTATAATGATCACAGAGAAGTAGGCAAGGTCGAAGAGCATATGACTGAAGCCGTCGAATCATGCGATGTCAATGCAAACCTTATTTACGTTGCCGAAGACATGCTTAAAAAAGGACGTAGACGCCGACCAATTGTCAGCAAAGGTCGGCTTATCGGACAAATAACTTGTCGCCAAATTCTCAAACAGCTTTATGATAAAGGTCACAAAGTAGGGACTGTAAAACCGCACATGAGTATGAACGTCGAGTCATGTGACTTACATTCTGACATCGTGGGAGTATCTAACGACATGGTAAAAAAGGGTCGAAGGAGAAGGCCAGTTTTGGAGAATGGGCGTTTGGTAGGCCAAATTACGTGTCGTCAATTACTCAGGGTCATAAGCGACTTTAATCGAAATCAGGTCGCCGCTAATTTCGATCCTGTGTATCGAGATTTGCTACAATAATGAAATTCATCACAAATTATGCAAATGTATCATTTACTTCGACACTGAAAGCTTTTTTTTAAAAAACTTCCACTATAAAATCGAACTTTGAGGGAACTTTGGTGTCCTAGACATACCCGATGTGTCTGTTGCTCGTCATCACCCCCTCGTAGGCGGGCCTCAGGCGCATCGTGGACCATTAAGCATTTTTGCGCTTGATTTTGCTATTCATAATCTAGTGGCGTCCCACGAGAATATTGTGTTCTCAGAAAAGTCTTCTGGTCGCCCGACATGCCCTTACTGTTAATCAAAGTTAGAAACTCGGCATTATTAGGTCTATAGGGTTCCCTTAAAAGGCTCATTGAAGCTTCATCTGGGGTTCGGTTGGACTTGAATTGATTACATCGCCTGCATGCAGTAACAACATTCTCCCAACAGTCTTTCCCTCCACGAGAGGTTGGCAAAAGATGGTCGCGAGTAAGGTGCTCACGCTTGTGGGTGTGACCACAATACACGCAGGTGTAATAGTCTCGGGCAAATAAAGCTGCATTATTTAATCGATTATTTTTTCTGGGTCGCCCCAATTTTTCACCACCACAAGCAATAATGGAAGGAACGACCATAATGGAGGGTTTCCCGGTTAATCTGCAAAATCCGCCCCGAACTTCACGCACGATATCCCCAAGTGTCCAAACAACTAGATCCCTTGCAAAAAGGCACACTGCTTGCTGCCAAGTTAACCACTCAATTGGTTGCCCCGCAACATTAAGTCTGAGAATCTTCATGTAAACCCACGATAAAATACTGTAAAATCTACGGACTCTATGTGGTTGTCGATCAATATTGACAGATAATAACAGTGCTCAAGCTATATTTCATAAATTTTTCATTGACTGATTGACCCAGAGACAATGGTTCGATAGGGTGTAACAATAATAAGATTGTAAACCAATATATAAGGTGGTTTAACAGGTGTTAGTAGATCCTCAAAAAGTAGACTTTGAGCGTCAGCTAAGTAATTTAGAAGCCCTCGTGACCTCACTCGAGAGTGGAGACCTAAGTCTAGAAGATTCTCTAACTTGTTTCGAAAAAGGCATAAAAATAGCTCGAGACTGTCATGATGCTCTCAGAAATGCCGAACAGCGTGTTGAGCTTCTTACTCAAGAAGGGGACACTCTGGTAAGTCATCGCTTCGAGCCGGACCAAAAATAGTGGGATCTGCTATGGAAAATTTTATTCTTAATTGCCACAAAGACGTCAATACTCAGCTTGAAAATATTCTCCCAGAGGCCTCTGGATCGGCGCATCGGCTATATGACGCTGTTCGTTATGCCGTGTTCAATGGCGGAAAACGAATACGTCCTTTGCTCTGCTATGGTGGAGCTTGCGCTGTTGGAGACATAGATGACAACACCACAAAAATAGCCGCTTCCATTGAAATGATGCACGCCTACTCTTTAATTCATGACGATCTTCCTTCAATGGACGATGACACCCTTCGACGTGGGAAGCCCTCATGCCATATCGAGTACGATGAAGGTACTGCCATTCTCGCGGGTGATGCCCTCCAATCACTTGCTTTTCAGCAATTAACCGAACTCGTTGACCTTGACCCAACTGTAAATGTAGAGCTCATAAAAATGTTGGTGTGTGGCAGCGGTTGCCAAGGTATGGTTGCAGGACAAGCTATCGATCTTGCATCAACGGGCACGCAAATCGATCTACCCGGCCTTGTGGAGATGCATCGATTTAAGACAGCGGCAATGATCGAATCAAGCGTTCTGATGGGTGCAATTGGTACAGGTAAAGCGACAGAGGATCAACTAAAAGCTCTGAGAACCTTTGGCACATCGATTGGCGTTGCGTTTCAAATTCAAGACGACATTTTAGACGTAGAAGCCTCCACAGAAGACATCGGCAAAAAGCAAGGATCCGATGATGAGGGTAAAAAAGCGACATTCACAAGCCTTTTAGGGACAGAAATGGCGAAGGAAAACGTGAATGAATTGTTTGAGAATAGTATAAAGAGTTTAGAAGATTTTGACTCAAGTGCAGATCGACTCCGAAGTATAGCCAATTTTATCGTCACCCGAAATTTTTAAAAATATCAATTACCCCTCCGAGATTCTATATTGGATTCACATCAACTTGTTACATCTTTTGACGACTGAAGTTAAGAGTTTAATTCAATGACCAAAACATTTAACAAGATTCCAGAGAGTCGGCCCGATACTCCATTGCTGAATAGCATCGATCATCCCTCTCAGCTTAGGTTGCTCAATAGTGACGAGCTTCTCAACCTATCTAACGAAATAAGAGAATTCGTCCTGTACTGTGTGGGAAAGACTGGTGGACACTTCGGTGCTGGACTCGGAGTCGTAGAGCTCACTGTTGCTTTGCACTATGTATTCAAAACACCTGAAGATCGACTAGTCTGGGACGTAGGACATCAAACATATCCACATAAAATTCTGACTGGAAGACGGGAGGAAATGCTTACGATCCGCCAGCATAAAGGACTTTCGGGGTTCCCAAAACGAAGTGAAAGTAAATACGACACTTTTGGAGTCGGCCATTCAAGCACGTCAATGAGTGCCGCACTGGGCATGGCAATAGCTGCAGCACAAAATAAAATTACCCGAAACACAATTGCGGTCATGGGTGACGGGGCAATGACTGCGGGAATTGCGTTTGAAGCAATAAATCATGCAGCTCATGTCGATGCTAATCTGTTGGTCGTACTAAACGACAATCAAATGTCGATATCAAAAAATGTAGGCGGTCTGTCGACTTACTTTGCGAAATTATGGAGCAGTAAACTATATAACCAATTAAGAGAGACTGGCAAGAAGGCACTACGAACCATGCCCGGCACGACAAATTTCGTTCGCCGAACAGAAGAATACATGAAAAGTATCGTATCACCAGCAACCATCTTTGAAGAATTAGGATTTTATTACGTCGGCCCCATTGATGGCCATAACCTACCTCTTCTGATTCAAACTCTTTCTAATGTCAAAGAGATTAAAGGTGCCGTTTTACTTCACGTTATCACGCAAAAAGGCAAAGGATATGAGCCTGCTGAAGATGATCCAGTGGGTTACCATGCTCTTAGTAAAATCGAACCCAAAGTTTCCGAAAAACCCCCCCATGAAAACTCGAGGGTGCCCAAATCACCTAAATATTCGAAAGTGTTTGGAGACTGGTTATGTGATATGGCTGTGTCCGATGAGAGATTAATCGGAATTACACCAGCGATGTGTGATGGATCAGGAATGAATGAGTTTGCGGAAAAATATCCGGATCGCTTTGAGGATGTAGCAATTGCGGAACAACACGCTGTAACACTAGCAGCAGGTATGGCTTGTGATAATCTTAAACCAGTGGTTGCTATCTATTCTACATTCCTCCAACGAGCATACGATCAATTAATTCACGACGTTGCCCTTCAAAATCTAGACGTCCTGTTTGCGATCGACCGAGCAGGGCTAGTTGGAGAAGACGGCGCGACACATGGCGGTGTCTTTGACTTATCCTACCTACGGTGCGTACCGAACATGATTGTGATGACTCCCTCAGACGAAAATGAGACAAGACAATTGCTATACACAGGATACCAGTTTTCTGGACCTGCCGCAGTTCGCTACCCGAGAGGTGTTGGACCGGGAATCCCAATAGAGCAAACTATGATTGAGGTCCAACTTGGTAAGGGAAGAACCGTGCGGTCAGGCACCCATACTGCCATACTTAACTTTGGCACATTGCTCAGTGCCGCCTTTGATGCTGCAGAAAAATTAGGTGCCACTGTTGTCGACATGCGGTTTGTAAAGCCACTGGACGAGGACTTGATTCGTGAACTAGCAGGTACTCACAAGCTACTGGTCACGATCGAAGAAAATGTCGTCTCAGGAGGGGCTGGTGCCGCGGTAAGTGAGTACCTTGCAGCGGCAGCGATTTCAATACCGATTTTACATTTAGGGATTCCAGACCAATTCATTGACCACGGAAAACATTCTCAACAACTAAAATCTGTAGGGCTTGACACTACCGGCATACTCAAAAAAATAGATGAGCGATTAGACCTGTTAAAGATATCTCAAAATCCATAAGATAACCCAGAATATCTCTATGAGGACGTCACTCTCGGTGATAAAAATACAAACTAGGGCATAGTTGCACCAGCGACTGGAACTTCCAACATAGTCCCCCCACTTTGGTCAATCAACCCAAGAACAATATCTACACCTAATTCATGCCAAATAAATTCGACGGACCCATAATTTGGAGTAATAACAGGCTCACCAACCCGATTTGCGTTTTTACTAGGCTTATCCCAGGCCTGATTTAATCCGCTCGAAGTAATATCGTTTAAAATTTCTCCGTCGGTCGCCACATGTGCACTAAGTTCGCCAAAATGTCGATCCCCGGAAAGGAAAACTACAGCTCCACCATTTCGATTTGCAATCAGATTAAGTAGCTTTGTCTTTTCATGTGGGAATAACGACCAACCCTCCCAGCCGCTATATGCTGCCAGGACTTGGATGCTAGAAACTATAACTCTGACCTTTGCAGGTATCTGAAGTTGAGCATCTAACCATTCCCATTGTTTGAGACCCAGTATCGTGCTCTCTGCGTTCTCTAAAGGATTATACGGGCCCAACTCGTTCCATTTATGAACGAGTGACTCTAGCCACGTAACACGCATTATAGAAGACCGATTCCAGCGAGTATCTAACACTATGATCTGGACCCTCTCTTGGTCATCACCAAAAGTTTTGGCCGTATGTATCCCACTTTCTTGAATCCACCGATCCGATGCCATAGGCTCATTAAAAAATGTAAAAATGCCTTTCTGGAAATTTCCTTTGCCGGAAAGTCTCCACCACCGTCATTAACACCGTAATCATGGTCATCCCGTACAGCCATTATCGGAGTGGATTGGCCAAAACTACCTCCATTTGCCAAGAGAGAAACTAAAAATGTTGTAAAAACCCCACTGAGAAAGAAACAATTCTTAAAAAACATTTTTCCAGCACTCCACAAAACAAAAGGCCCCTCTCAAAGCCTTCCCTATCCTAATACAGTTTGGATCTTTATTATAACAATACAAAGTTATGGCACTAAAGTAGTCGATCCGGGATAGTCTGTTCTGCCCGCCAGTCTACAGTGAATCAGGTACCACATAACCGCTCGTGTCAAAGACAAAAGTAGTATATGACTGAGTCAAAGCAGTCGGGAGTATAGACCTTACTTTAGCCTCTTCATTAGTAAGCGCTTCAATACTGGGCACCGTAAGTACACTATCTTAGATGAACCCCACCATTGCATCAGGAGCCTCATGGGTATTGGTAGCAGTCGCCGCAGTATCACACATAAAGTTACTAAAAATGATATCGGACTAAAGAATCGTAGTACCTGGACTGTCACCATCAATAGCCGCATAAAGATTGTCTTTGACAATAATAAATAAGGGAGCATCCTCCTTGTTAATGGTATCAAGGCCGGCCGGCGCGCACTTTCATCAGCACATGATACGAATAGTGTTTTACCGCTGGAGATCGTCTCAACTATCGCACCTAGAGCGCAGCTCAACGCAAAAAGAATCGCAAATACTAGCGAAAAAAAAATCGCTTAACTTTCAGTTTTCTTGAAGTGGCGAAGTAGCGTGACGAAAAAAAGGCCCCAATATTGGGGCCTTTCTAGGATAGGTCTAAAACTTAGATTAGTCGTTATAACCCGGGACAGAGCCGGGTATAGCCCACTCGGCAAACCAAGGTGTCTCGCCGCCCTTAACAGGACCGACATAGTCCGTCTCGTCAAAGACAAAACCTGAACCGTTGTCAGTTGCAGGGATCGTGGTAATACCCACCGATGCAGAGGCGTCTGTTATGGCATAACCCGCCGCACGATCTACCGAAATCGGCCCTTCAACTACTGTTGATCCTGCTACCGGCTGCTCTTTGTTAAAGGCAACACCGGTGGTATCACACAGGAAATTCTGGAAGGTTATCGGCGTATCAAGCTTCGCAGTGGAAGAGTCACTATCGTGATCAGAGTCATCGATACGTGCACAGGTGACATCGTATCCAGTTACCGCTGAGTTATGGATCTGGGCAGTGACCGAACCGCGCAGACGCATACCAAACTCACTCGCAGCATTTACCGCGTCGCCACCAACAACCAGAGCGTTAGCGATAGTTCCTGCCGTCTCAGGCGTGTAGTCGTCGTCGGAAGAGTTCAGCTCAATACCTCTCGGGTCGTTCGAACCGACCGGCGTGGCACCCGGCGTTTGATTCTTAACAATCAACGCATACTGGATATTGCCCTGGTAACCCTCATCGAAATCAATATCATCGTCATCGTTGTGCGTCAGCAGCGCATACTTTACGTTGGCTGTACCACCGAACCACTCGATACCATCATCAAGGTTAGCGTGCACTTGAACGTATTCAATCACAGTACCATGACCCACTCCCTGCAGCGTCAAGCCATTGATCTCATCGTTGGGACCGACAATAAACCCGCCCTCAGCGATGCGGACGTAACGCAATATACCGCTATCGTCAGCCGGCAAGTTACCGCCGTAGCGAAAGCCTCCGCCCTCGCCAAGAACATTACAGAAGTTCTCTCCAGCAGCGAAACAAGCACCAGTACCGCCCTGACCATACTGCGGTGCAAACCCTTGAATAACTACTCCACCCCACTCACCCATACTAGAGTAATCGGGATCGATTGAGCTAAAGGTAATTGGACTAGTCGCAGAGCCGTTGGCTATGAGCTTTGAACCACGCGTTATTATCAGTGCTGCATCGCTAAAGCCTTTGACTTCGACACCTGGACGAATTGTAAGTGTTACGCCGGCATCAATCACCTCCTGCATTTGCTCGTTCGAGGTAATTTCAACGTTTCCGCCACCGACATAGACAGTGGCATCCAAACGGTACTCGACTCCTGCTACCAGCGTGTAGTCGGTGTCAATATTGCCGTTGAACGTACATACGGTGTTGGAGGCATTGCATGAAATAAAGCTAGCTGCCTTTGGCTCTTCTTGAAAGCCGACAGAGCCAGGTATAGTCCAACCTTCCCACCAGCCAGTGGCGGCCGTTGGGTCAACCGCGCCGATAAACCGCGTCTCATCAAATACAAACGATGAACCGTTGTCTGTAGCGGGAATCACTGTAGCATCACTGAGCAAGGCCGAAGAATTGACTATGGCCATTTTTGAGTCAAAGCTGACACCCTCTTCGATAACGCTAGAACCTGCGACCGGCTGCTCTTTGTTAAAGGCAACACCGATGGTGTCACACAGGAAATTCTGTAAGGTTATCGGAGTATCAATCTTCGCAGTGGTAGAGTCACTATCGTGATCAGAGTCATCGATACGTGCACAGGTGACATCGTATCCACTTACTGCCGAGTTATGGATCTGGGCAGTAACCGAACCGCGCAAACGCATACCAAACTCACCAGCGGCATTTGCCGCATCGCCGCCAATGACAGTGACGTTTGCAAGGGTGCCGGCTGTCTCAGGAGTGTAGTCGTCGTCAGAGGAGTTCAGCTCAATACCTCTCGGGTCGTTCGAACCGACCGGTGTTGCACCCGGCGTTTGATTCTTAATAATCAACGCATACTGGATATTGCCCTGGTAACCCTCATCAAAATCGATATCATCGTCGTCGTTGTGCGTCAGCACCGCATACTTTACGTTAGCTGTTCCACCAAACCACTCGATACCATCATCAAGATTGGCATGCACTTGAACATATTCAATCACAGTACCATGACCCACTCCTTGAAGCGTCAAGCCATTGATCTCATCGTTGGGACCGACAATAAACCCGCCCTCAGCGATGCGGACGTAGCGAATTATGCCGCTATCGTCAGCCGGCAAGTTACCGCCGTAGCGAAAGCCTCCGCCTTCACCGAGAACATTACACCAGCCTTCACCCTCGTTATAGCAGACACCGGTACCACCCTGACCATACTGGGGTGCAAACCCTTGAATAACTACACCACCCCACTCACCCATACCGTCCAAATCAGTATCAAGGCTGCTAAACGTAATTGGACTAGCAGCGTAGGCATCAGCGACTAGCTTAGAACCTCGAGTGACAATCAATGAGCCGTCATTAGTCGCTTTGACATGAGAGCCGGGCTCAACAGTCAGCGTTACACCAGCAGCAATAATTGCATTCATCTGGGCCTGAGATGTGATTTCTACGTCACCAGAGCCTACATTGACTTGGCCGCTGAGAATGTACTGAACTTCGCTAAGCAGCGTGTAATCAGTATCGATAGTGCCTGCGAGGGTGCCCTGTGAACAGTCTTCATTAAACGTGACAAAGGATGCTTCCACAACTTGAGCACACAGGCCACTCGGTGCTTCAGGCGTTGGGTCGGGTGTCTCGACTACCGGCGTCGTCGTGTTATTAGTAACGCTCTCATCGATCGTATCCCCCTCAACAGTGACGGAGATGTCTCCAGCGCTTTCGGAATTCCCATCGCAGCCTGACAGCGCAATACCCAATGCGATCAGGCTCCCTATACAAAAGTGTTTGCTTCTCATATGCGTGTTTCCTACTTTTTGGTGGTTAGTATTTCGCAAGGGTCGCCCCCGCAATGTTAAAACAGTCTTTACCTATCAGAGCTTGTAACTCAGTGTGGCACCAATAGACGTACCGGATTCATAAAACTCAATTTCATTGGTGTTTTGGATAAAAGAGGTTTTTTCATTACCCAAATTTTTAATCTTTAAATTAAATGTCCAATGGTCGGCAAAAAGCTTCTCGTAGTTTAGATCGATCAGCGTTCTGCCTACCTCGACAATGGCTCCACTAGCGGCACCTCTCGCCACGCGGAAGATACGATCGTCAAAATAATTAACCAATAGCGTTACTTTTTGACCACTTGGCTGGTGGTCGTAACCGACTTGGAGATTGGCGAGATACTCAGATTGACCCTGTAACTGGCGACCGTTGGCAACAGCACCTTCCAGTCGCAACGAGTCGGCACCCAGCGTCACTGAAGAGTCGATGAACGAATAGTTACCATTAATAAACAGAGAATGACCATCGCGATCATAGATTTTGGTGTTGAAATCAAGCTCAATGCCATCAAGCTGGGCATCAGTTTGATTTCTAAAGGTCACACCACTGGCTGCAGACCCTGACGCATCGGGAATTGCCAATTCAACCGGGTTATCGATCTTTTTATTAAAGGCGGCGATAGACAAGCGGTTGCTCTGACCGAAGTAATACTCCATGCGCAGGTCAATATTGCTGATGTCCGATGTGACTAGATTGGGATTACCAAAGATGGGGTCATCGGTAATCGGGTCGAAGGAAGCCGAGCGAGATCGCTCTACCAAACCCGGATATGAAACTGTATCACTATAGCCAAGACGGATCTGAATGCTCTCAGAAGCCCGCCAACTGACGTTAAGAGCAGGATACCAACCATCAGACTCAAGACCGGCACCAAAATCACCAGCGACCGCATCATTAGGGTAAAAAAGACTCTGAGTAAACGATTCAAAGCGGCCGCCCACCTCAACCGACCAGTCAGATCCAAAATCGCTGCGCAACGCTGCATAATATGCAAACAACTCTTCCGTTGACACATAGGAATCCGTGGGGGTCGTTGAGGGTCTTAGCCGAAAATAGTCAGCTGCAAAGCTCTCAACGGCGAGTAATTGATCAACACCATCAATTGGTATCAGCGAGATATTTCTCGCATCACCCTGGCGGATGCCAAAGCGGTAAAGATCGACCGTTCTTTCTTTATCAGACCACATGGCGCCGAGCAGCACCGTCGAGGTATTGGCGCCTCCCCAGTCAAGGGTGCCGGCATAGTCAACCCCAATATCCGAACTGGTTTCGTTAAGGTCAGACCAGCGACGCTCTACCGATGTCGTAGAAAGCGATCCGTTACGGAGCATAAAAGTGCGACGGTCGGGCTCAAGCCGATCGGTCTCCGCGTAGCCAACACGCCAGTTGACTGCACCATCGACTCCAAAGCCCTGAAACTCGTTGACCCCAGTAAATACTTGAGAGAATAACTGCCGCTGCACATACTCGAGAATCGTGGTATCGACATCAACGTCTTCGGAATCAATGGCGATACTTCGGCGCGTTACATCTTCAGTGGATCGCAGTAGTGTGGTCTTGGATAGAACCTCGTTACCCGCACCGTATTCATATCCGATTACGCCATAACCGGTCACGGTGACCATGTCTTTAGAACGGCTGTATCCACCACTTAAATCGGTTGGATCTCTCAGTTGAGCTGAGCCGCGATCATCAGTGCCACGACTGTAGCCACCTGCAAGATAGTACCCCAGTTCGCCATCCTTTAACTCGATACGATCGCCGAAGTCAAAATCCACGCCAACATCTGGGTCTGCAGAAATATCCTGAGTGTCATAGTCAGGCTTGAACGCCATCGCATAGGCCGCAGCGACACCAGGGTGAGTACATATGTCGGCAACACGGGGCTTACAAATGGTCAATGATGTCGCATAGTCAGTGGCTTCGAGGACACCAGCGTGCAAAGCGCGCAGGCCATTGTCATAGCCCAGCCATTCGGTGGTACTATCGCGGTAGCCCAGGACATCGTTGCCGGTGACTTCGGTGTTGTAACCTGCTGAAACGGATACTGTACCAGCTCTCTCGTCGGGAAGGCCTTTGGTGGCAACTCTGATTGAACCACCCGTTGTTGAGGCCAACTGGTCAACAGAAAAGGACTTTTGAACCTCAATACTCTCAACAATGTTAGACGGAAATAGATCGAGCTGAATATCACGACGCATCGGATCGGTGCTTGGCATCAATAAACCGTTGAAATTGGCTGAGACATAGCGACCGTCCAGACCACGCACGTTCGCATACTTTCCTTCCGTAACGCTGAGTCCCACGATCCGTCCGAGGACTGCAGCAACGTCGCTATCTCCAAATCGGGAAATCTGATCGGCATCAATAGCACTCACGATAGTGCTCGCATAGCGTTCGAGACCCTCAGCGGAATCATCGGGCCTGAAAACTCCAACAACCACCACCTCTTCAAGCACACCCTCAGCCGAGGCGAGACTCAGTTCGTCTTCGGTTTTCAATGAGAAACTCGCGTTGACTCCGACATTTGCAAAAATCCGAACTGAATCTATCTGAGCGGATTTGAACTCAGGATGTTGTACGTTGATGCTGTAAACTCCGCGTGGAACCTCAATGGAGTAGAGCCCATCACTGCCCGTCAGTACGACGCTCACCCCTCCTACATCGACAGAGGCACCCTCCAAAGGCGTTCCATCAGAGTCGGTCACTTGGCCCACTACAAAACCAACGTCCAACGAAGATTCGCTGAATAACCCTACCGAAACTGCAGGAGCAATGCCCTCTTCGCTGTAGAACGTTACCGAGGCCTCAGTCTCGGCAGACTCCTCAATCGCTACGTCAAAAGGAAAGGCAACGTCATCATCAACGAGCTCGATTTCATACTCGCCGGGCTCAAGATCGACTGAAAGAACTCCGTCATTCTGCGACCGACCGACCTCGTCGCCATCAACCATTACGGTGATTCCCGAGAGGGGCGCCTGATCGAGAAAAATCTGAACGAAGAGTGTCTCTGAGAGAGCATTATTGGCTAAAGCTATAAAAAAACAATGTACTAAAAAGACCGACCGTCTAGTCATGTGTGAGACACCCTCTAACTCCGAGATAAAGATGTATATCCCATTAACACACTGAAATATCCCACCTTTACCACACTAGCTCATTTTATTGTGGGCATACCAGGGAAAAATTTCCCACGCCTGTTAAAAAGATAGCGACAAAAAATGACGTTAAGGTGACTGATTTATGACAGAAAGATTACAATTTGCACCGATCAAAAGGTTTGGGGACAAAGGGGAGGCTTGGGAAATCAAGGATGGACTGGGTCGGGCAAATGTGTGGCTAACCTCGTAGCTCGCTGTGCCTAATATCCTGTCCCTTGACAACAAACACAATTTGTTCACAGAGATTCTTAGCATGATCACCGATCCGTTCCAGCGACCGAACTACCCAGAGAATGTTGATCACCCGGCTGATACTTCGCGGGTCCTCCATCATGTATGTCACTAGTTCACGCAGTGCGGTCTTGTATTCAAGATCAATCTGATGATCGTCCTTGAGTGTTTTCAATGCAGCTTCGACATCGAAACGTGCAAAAGCATCGAGGGCGTTTGCGAGGATGTTGGACACACCCTTACCAAGGTGCCGGACCTCGGTATAGCCTTTCGAGGGAACGTCCTGCTCGGCAAGGATAATCGCGTGACTTGCTATTTTCTTGGCTTCGTCGCCAATCCTCTCTAGATCATTTACTGCCTTGCTGACCATCATGACGAGCCGCAGATCGGTCGCGGCCGGTTGCCTACGAGCGATAATCAGCATGCAAGCCTCATCGATATCCAACTCCAACTCGTCTACATGAGTCTCCCTCTGGATCACACGCTCGGCCAGGGCGCTATCAACCCCTGCCACCGAGGTAATTGCATCTTTGAGCTGCTGCTCGACCTTACCCCCCATCTCCATCAGCATCGTCCGAATGTCCTCTAGCTCGCCATCAAACTGCTTCACGATATGATTTTCAAAAGACATGTTTGCCATATGCTAAAAATTCCTTCTAGCCGAAGCGGCCAGTGATATAGGACTCCGTCAACGAGTGCTCTGGGTTTGTGAAGACCTGCTCGGTAGGATTGACCTCAATTAGCCGACCCAGATGAAAATACGCGGTTCGCTGGGATACCCTCGCCGCCTGTTGCATGTTGTGGGTCACAATGGCGATAGTGAAATTGTGGCTAAGCTCCTCAATCAGCTCCTCAATGCGAGCAGTTGCAATAGGATCTAGTGCAGAGCAAGGCTCGTCCATGAGGATGACCTCCGGACTTACAGCAATCGCCCGCGCGATGCATAAACGTTGTTGCTGACCGCCTGATAGCCCAGTCCCAGCTTGAAACAGTCGATCCTTCACCTCATCCCAGAGCCCAGCCCTCCGAAGACTTTTCTCTACCATCTCGTCAAGATCCACACGCGTCTCAGCCAACCCATGTATCTTGGGTCCGTAGGCGACATTGTCATAGATAGATTTAGGAAAAGGATTAGGTTTTTGGAATACCATCCCAACGCGAGCCCGCAATTCAACCACATCAAGTTTTGGTGAGTACAAATCTTCACCATCAATTCGAATATCTCCTTCGATCTTGCAACCATCGATCGTGTCGTTCATGCGGTTAAGTGATCTCAGAAAGGTAGACTTTCCGCAGCCGGAGGGGCCAATCATTGCTATAACCTGGTTTTTTCCAATATCTACAGTGACATCATGTATTGCCTGCTTGTCACCGTAAAAAATATTCACGCCCCTCGCCGTCATCTTGGCCGCCTGTATTTCGACGCTACCCACGGTGACGTGACCCTTGGTCAACCCGATTTCAGACATATCTCCACCGCGAGTATCTCGGAAATCTGATTCAGACGGCGTACCAACACCAAAGGTCGCAGATGTATTCATAGTTATTCCTCCCTCACCAACGCCGTTCAAGTCGTTTACGCAGCCGCACGGCGCTGATGTTCATCGTAACAAGAAATCCGAGTAAAACCATAATCGCTGCTGAAGTCTTTTCAATAAATGCGCGCTCCGGACTGTCTGCCCACAGGAAGATCTGTACAGGAAGGACAGTTGCGGGATCCGTAAAACCGGCCGGAATATCCACAATAAACGCCACCATGCCAATCATCAAGAGGGGTGCAGTCTCACCTAGCGCCCGCGCCATACCAATAATAGCTCCGGTCAACATGCCCGGCAAAGCAAGTGGCAAGACGTGGTGAAGCACCGTCTGGTTTCGCGACGCACCCATACCTAGAGCGGCCTCTCTGATTGAGGGTGGAACTGACTTGATAGCCGCCCGGCTCGTGATAATGATAGTAGGCAATGTCATAACCGCGAGGACCAAACCGCCCACCACAGGGATTGATCGTGGAATTTGGAAGAGATTGATAAAAATGGCAAGCCCCAGAAGACCAAAAATTATTGAAGGTACTGCCGCAAGGTTATTGATGTTGACCTCAATAAAATCAGTTACCTTATTCTTTGGGGCAAATTCTTCGAGATATACAGCAGCGGCAATACCGATCGGAAATGACAAGACCAAGGTCAGCATTAGCGTCAAAAAAGATCCAATAACAGCACCCCATATCCCCGCCTGCTCTGGCTCTCGAGAGTCACCTCGAGTCAAAAAGTTGGCGTTGAAACGCAACTGCATACGCTCCGTATTGATCAGCGTATCCAAAACACGAATCTGCCCATCCGTAAGCCGAGCCGTATAGGCATTGCCGTCCAACCAGCTTTTGTAATACGAGTCGATATCGTCATCTGCAAGAATCCACAATGTCTCTTTAGAACCTAGCAGACCCGGATTAGCCAGAAGACGGTCCTTTATGTCATAACCTGCCGCACTACTTACAAGCGCATATAGCTTACGCCTTTCACCACGTTTTCGTATGTCGGGGAAATCTCTACGTAGCGCCTGTTTGTAAACTGCCTCCCAATCTCCCGAATTCACCTGTCGCTGATCAGCGAAATTTTCAATTCCCAGGAGGTCTTTTTCATAAGTCACATCAAGTGCAATGTAAGTCGCCGAAAAGGCGCCTGTACCCTTTATAAAAATATCTACAAAGACCAGAAGGACTGCGGCAAGGCCCAGTGAAACAGCCAGCATGCCGCACCCCCTGAACACCCGCTCGGCACGATAGCGCCCGACAAGCGAGCGCTGAATCTTCTCTAGATAGATTGGTTCCTTACTCATACTGCTCCCTGAACCGTTTTACTACCTTCAAGGCGATGATGTTTAGGATCAAGGTAATTAGGAAAAGTACGAGACCCAATGCAAAAGCGGCTAATGTTTTAGGGCTATCAAACTCCTGATCTCCCGTCAGCAGGGTGACAATCTGTACGGTAACTGTGGTCACTGAATCAAGAGGGTTAAAAGTCATATTTGCCGCGAGACCTGACGCCATGACAACAATCATCGTCTCGCCGATAGCTCTGGAAATGGCCAGCATGATTCCTGCAACGATACCCGGTAAAGCTGCCGGAATCACGACGCGTATGACAGTCTCAGAATGAGTTGCTCCCATCGCCAGAGAGCCATCACGCAAGGACTGGGGTACCGCGGTGATGACGTCATCTGACAAAGAAGAAATAAATGGAATGATCATTACTCCCATTACGAGCCCTGCCGCTAGGGCACTTTCAGAGGAAACGGAAAAGCCATATCCCTGACCAAGGTCTCGCAAAAAAGGCGCTACAGTAAGTGCAGCGAAAAAACCATAAACCACCGTCGGGATCCCCGCCAAAACCTCAAGGGCCGGCTTCGCATAGGCGCGAACCGATTTATGGGCGTACTCCGCCAAAAAAATTGCCGACATGAGGCCAATCGGGACGGCGACTACCATTGCCACAGCAGATACCAGCAATGTTCCAACGAACAAAGGCACGGCACCAAAGCTGCCAGATGATCCAACCTGATCATCCCTAATCGCTGTCTGGGGGCTCCACTCAAGACCGAAAATGAAATCAACAACCGGTACGGATTGGAAAAACTGCAGCGACTCGAAAAGGACGGAGAAAATAATACCAAAGGTTGTAAATACAGCCACACACGCACAAAAAAAGAGAGCGTACCTTATTGAGGCTTCAACCCTAGGGCGTGATCGAAGCTCTGGGGTGATTCTTGACCGAGCCCAGATCAAACCTACTAATGAAACGCATGACGCTAACGCCGTAACACTCCAGCGAGAGATCTGAGTCAGCCTATTGAGCTCCTCAGCGGCCGCAACCAAAATCGCCGGTTGATTTGCCTTAGGCAAGACGCCCTGCGCAATATTAGCAATCTTATTTGCCAGCAACTCGCGGCCTCCAAGATCACCGAGAAACTGACCCGCCGGCAGGGAATCGAGTACCATAGCGGAAATTACATGTCCTGAAAAAATAATCCAAAGAATCAGCAGGAGCACGGCAGGAAGGCCGCAGCAAAGCGCAGTGTAATGACCATGGTAATCAGGCAACGAGTGGAGTTGACGAGAACCTCCAGCCAATTTTGCGATGTGGTTAGCCCTACCGCGACCAACATAAAACGCCGCCGCAACGAATGCCAGCAAAAGAAGTAACAGATTATTTGCGTGCATAAGTCAAAGCTAAACCTCCGTAGTCTGCGCGAGTGTAATTGCTCAATAGGGTGCTACTCTGACAAACCGCGTCGATTATTTCAATGGTTCATCGCCATTCATCGTCACTAGCCCCCGAATTTTTTTCGCCCGGCTTCGACGCATGTCATTTGGCAACGGGATCATCCCTTTTTCCGCTAGGTACCCCTCTCCACCCCATGCCCTCTCACTGGTGAATTCATAAAGAAAATCTTCAATTCCCGGCACCACGCCAATGTGTGCCTTTTTCGCATAAAAGTATAGTGGGCGAGATATAGAATAGGATGTATCCGCAATAGAGTCGAACTCTGGTGCAATAGATTCTATCTGAGAGCCCTGAACCGTATCAGCATTCTGATCTAAGAAGCTAAATCCAAAGATTCCCAGTGCCCTCGGATTCGCCTGCAGCTTCTGGACGATTAAGTTATCATTCTCTCCCGCCTCAATGTACTGCCCGTCCTCACGGATCGTGTGGCAGACAGTCTTGAACCTATCTTTGTCGGTCTTTTGGAGACCCGCTATCCATGGGATCTGTTTGCAGCCACCTTCCATCGCCAACTCCACAAAAGCATCCCGGGTACCTGATGTCGGTGGTGGTCCCAAAACCTCAATCTTTGTCGCCGGCAACCCCTCATTTACCTGCTTCCAGGTCCCATAAGGATTTTTAATCAATTGACCGACAACTTCACCGGGAACGCGCGCTGCCAACGCCAAAAATATGTCCTTGCGGGTGAGGTTCATAGGTTTGGTGGCTATTGAATTCGCCAAGACTATACCATCATATCCAATGTGAACTTCAATTATCTCCTTCACTCCATTTTTTTGACATTGGTCGAACTCGGATTTTTTCATGCGGCGTGATGAGTTCGTTATGTCTGGGAAATTCGTCCCGATGCCCGAGCAAAACAACTTCATCCCACCGCCAGAGCCTGTCGATTCAACTTTTGGAGTCGGCTTCTCATTACTGCGGCCATACCGCTCAGCCACCACAGTTGAAAACGGATATACCGTCGATGAACCTACAATAGCGATCGTCTCTCTTGCCGAGACGAGACTCGCGGCCGCCAGCAAGAAAAGGTTCACAACGATAATTTTAGTGATCTTACAGTGCGACATTAACAACTCCCCCGAATAATTTATGTTTAAAATTAACTTGCAAAGTATATCGATCAGAAAAACAACCATATGAAAATTATGTGACAAAATGATGACTAACTTTGAGGGATGTCATCAATTTGTAATAAATATGACATGCATTTGTCACTAAATTTTCACAGAAGTCGATTACTCAAAAACCTTACTCACCCATAAAAAGGGAAAAAGGAAACTGGAATGAAATTTGGGTCAATATTCCCCTTAGGTACTATAGCTATTTCAATCTCTCTGCTTCCAATATCTCTCGCCCGGGCCGAGGAGAATCTTTACGGAAAACTTAACCTTTCTTTGGTAAACACTAGCGTCAACGAGTCGGATGAATGGAAACTTAACAGCAACGCCTCGCGTATCGGATTTACCGGAAAACGGTCGCTTTCAGATAAGCTCCTTATTCACTATTCGGCAGAATTCGAGATATATGCAGATGACGGCAATAAAACTACAAAAAATACGATCTGCTCTCAAAGCATCAACGGCGATGAGAGCTGTCTGGTAGGGAGCGATAAAACCACATTTTCGCAGCGAAATATCACTAGTGGCATAAGTAATAATCTCGGAAAGCTCTGGGCAGGTAAACGGGATACACCGACCAAGGTTGCCCAGAATAAGATAGACCTCTTTAATGATCTTGAAGGAGATATCAAGAATACCTTCGAAGGAGAAAATCGCGTATCTAATATGATCGGTATTACCACCTCTCGGCTCAACGGTTTGGAGGCAACCTTGGTTGTGGTGCCCGGTGAGGGAAATGATGCCAACGGTGACGGCATTGATCATGGCGGCCTCGCAGACGGTGTCGGCTACTCCTTAAATTACACTGGGGATAATATTTACCTTGCAATCGCCGGTGACAAAGAGATCGACAATCAGGATCTTTTGCGCCTTGTGGCTCGCTACCGCATAGATGCGCTGACACTTGGATTTATGCACCAAAAAAATAACGACAACGGCGGTACCCTCGATGAGAAGGGTTCCTTCTTGAGTACATCCTTTACAATCGGAAATACAGTTCTGAAGGCGCAGTATGGCCGTGTAACAGGGAACGATTCTAAAGAAGAGGAGACAGTATCAATGGGCGCCGACTACAAAATCACTAAAGACACAAAGTTTTACGGTTTCTACACTGAAAATCGAGACTTTGATGGGAGCAATGATAAACAGCAGGCCATCGGTATCGGTATCGAGCAAAAATTTTGACGGAATGTGAAGTGTCTTGGGGCCTCACGTTACCAATGAAGCAGACCAAAACAGGTAAAACATATTATCCCAAAAACCAGTTCATCTGCGGGTCGAGGTTCAAAAAGTTTTCTTGGGTGTAGCTGCCAAATCTCCGCCAACACAAACATCTAATCTCCTTTGTCAATGACCTTGATGCAAGTGCTGCTTTGGGAGCCTACACCGAAATTCGGCTCCCTCACCAGGAATACTATGTATGATCAGGCTACCTCCGTATCGATTTAGAGTGTGCTTTACAATTGCTAACCCGAGGCCGGTCCCCCCGGAAATAGAGTGTCGACTGCTGTCTACTCGATAGAACCGCTCTGTGATGCGAGGAATTTCTGATAACTCCATACCGATGCCATCATCAATGATGACGATTTCCCAGTCCTCTTCCTCATCTCTGACTTGAATCTGTATATGAGCTCCTTCTGGATTGTGTTGAACAGCATTAATGACGATGTTACCGACCATACTACGCATCTCCTTTTCATCGACATACAACATAATTTCATTGTCACAATCAATTTCGAAATGATGGCGACCCTCACTCAAAAGTTCCGCATCACCTACAACTGCAATGAGCAAGGTGTGTAATTGTAATGGTTCCAAGTTTTTTGGTTGTGGCTCTGATTCGAGTTCTGATAACACCAACAAATCCTCTGCGAGGTTTTGCATTTTTGCTGCCTGCTCACTAATACTATCGAATGCAGTCGCTAAACCAGAGGGCACCTCAGATGCATCTTTTATCGTCTCCACATAACCCTTGATAACTGTCAGTGGTGTCCTTAATTCATGAGAAACATTGGCCACAAATTCCCTCCTCAGCCTTTCTACGCTGGTTATCCGCGTAATATCTGTAACTATCAGTACAACCTCACCCTTACCGAAATAAGAACCGGAAAACTCAAGTGTCCGGCCCTCATGTGTAGTTGAGGATAGCTCCAAGGGGTCGACGAATGAGGAGGAAATAAAGTTTAGGAAATCAGGATCTCGAATCAAGTTAACAATCGCGTTCCCTCGGTCCTCTGGGCGTAACCCTAACATCTTTGTGGCTGCGCGGTTCCACCAATCGAGCGAATTATTCGCATCCAAAACCAGAAGGCCCTGATCGAGGACCTCAGTCATGCGCATGGTCCGGGTTATTGTGTTGCTCATCTTCTTCTTAGTACGGCGGTGACGACGCTTCTGTCGGTTAAGAGCGTCGCTAATCTCTCCCCACACACCGTCAGTGTCTGGCGGAGCCGATCGCATTCCGGAATCTACCCACCTGAATATCCGTCGCACGCTACGAACTGAGAGGAACAGATATGCCAGCAGACCGATCAAGACTCCCTCGAGAGCTGCCTGAAAACTTATTCCCAAAATTAGACCCATCGCGATGACTGCTAGGATACGCCGCAACTCGACAGAAAGTCCTGCTCGCACGAAATTCAATTCCTTGATGAACCCCCTAAACTACCGGATAGAAAACCGATATCCAGCTCCACGTACAGTCTGCACATACTGATCACATCCTGCAACCGCAATCGATTTGCGCAGGCGCCTTATGTGAACGTCGATTGTACGTTCATCCAAGTACACATTGGCACCCCAGACAAAGTCTAGAATCTGATCACGAGAGAACACCCTATTCTGATGTTTAAGGAAAAAATGTAATAGCCGATACTCAGTTGGACCCAGTGTTATTTCCTCGCCGGCGATGGTCACAAGATGACTAATCGGATCAAATCGTAGAGAACCTGCCTCAATAATCTCTTTTACCTCATCCTCCGAAATACGCCTGAGGACTGCCTTGATGCGAGCCACCAGCTCGCGCGGAGAAAAGGGCTTCGACACATAATCATCTGCTCCGGAATCAAGGCCAGCGACCTTCCCCCCCTCTTCAGCCTTTGCCGTAAGCATAATTATCGGGACATTCTTAGTCAGTGGATCACGTTTAAGCCTCCGCAATAGCTCAAGGCCAGTGGTACCCGGCATCATCCAATCAAGCAACACGATATCAGGCCGCCGGTCAATTATTACAGCATGTGCCAGCCGAGCATTTTCTGCTTCCAGAACAACAAAGGATGCTGCTTTCAATACCATTGTCAACATATCCCTTATCGCAGGCTCGTCGTCCACCACTAGTACCGTCTTTTTAGGCATATTCGCGTCTTCAAATACAGATTTCATGTCCAGATTACTACTATTAAATTAAATTCTAATGACAAATAAATGATAGATTGATGACAAAATTATGACATTTTTCTCATAAGGTATGTGCTTATACATTTCGTTTGGCTTGGTGCCCTCTAGTATGCTATCTAGGATTATTTTCCATTTTACAGCCTCAGTCATGCTTGGCAGCAGCATGTATATTTGTTTACATTAGCCAATCAGCCACTTTTGACTCAAGCGGGCAAGTAACACAAAAATCAACAACTGCATTTCGTTGCGTAAAAAATGGTGGCTCGCAATTAAAGAAAAAGAGATAACGTGTCAAAATCAACATCTGTTTATCAACTTGATGCTACTCACTTGAATTCTTTTCAATCAGGAGCGTCTTTTCCAGGTGTGAAAGCTTCTTTAGCTGATATTCTCGACGACTTGCCGCACTGCGACATTGGTGCTGCTCCGAATATAGAACCTGCAATGGCTCGCGCCCACGGAAGTACTTGGCACCGCCGCGGCCGGACTTGTGCTGTTTAAGACGACGTTGCAAATCCGTAGATATACCGGTGTAATAGCTACCATCTGATACTTCCAGAATATAAACAAACCAAGTCTCTGTATCTAAAGCCAAGCCATCAACTCCACCTAGAAAGTTTCAATAAGTATAAAGGTTTAAAGCCTTGCTACAATGATAAGAAATTTTTTATACAAAGACACAATGAACGTAGACCTACACTCACATACCACAGCCTCCGACGGGGTCCTCAAGCCTCAGGAATTGGTGGATTTGGCATCGGAAAGAGGGATAGATCTACTTGCAATCACGGATCACGATACCATGGATGCGTTTGATACCGAGCTTGTTTATCCATCGAACCTGCAACTTATTCAAGGTATCGAACTCTCTTGTAAGTGGGGTGGCAACACTGTCCATATTCTCGGCCTCAATGTTGATAGGAGCCATAACTCTTTGAAGGAGGGCATCCGCTCTCAAAAACAAATCCGTCGTGAGAGAGCCCACAAGATTGCCGACAAACTGAAAATCCTTGGCTTCACCAATACCTTACAGGCTGCCCTCGATCTGTCAGACGGTGGTCAAATCGGCCGACCACACTTTGCCAAGCACCTTGTCAACATCGGAGCCGCAAGGTCCGAGCAGCAGGCATTCAAAAAAATTCTTGGAGAAGGAAAATCTGGATATGTACGAGCAGATTGGGCGGAACTGGGGGTAGCTATCGACTGGATCGAGCACTCAGGAGGCACCTCAGTCCTTGCCCATCCCACTAGATACGGCCTCTCTAAAACAAAGCTTCTGTCCCTATTTAGAGATTTCAAGAACCTTGGTGGTAAAGCAATCGAGGTGATTTCAGGACATCAATTACCTGATAAAACCCTCGGGCTTGCAACACTTTGTGACCAGTTCGGTTTTTTATCATCCTGTGGCTCCGATTTTCATAGGCCAGATGAGAGTTGGGCTGCCCTTGGCCATGTACCCAAGTTACCGGAACGGTGTCGTCCTGTTTGGACTGATTGGGTGTAGCACGCCTTAACCGGCTTTCCTCTTGTTATTCAATAGATGTATACTAGGTGCACATTGCACGTAGGCAAGTTGACATACTAATACGGCTAAGATTTCGTGAATTTTTTTATATTTGTGAGTGAGCAGTGGTTACTGTTCAGTATTCTAATAGCACTTATCTTCCTCTTGATTATCTATGAGAAAGACAAAGGTGGAAAGCAACTGGGTCCGCACGAACTTGTCTCGCTTATCAATTCAGAGGAAGCAGTGCTGATTGATCTGCGTCCACTTGACGAATTCCGGTCGGGGCATATCTCTGGAGCAATAAACATTCCGCACACTAAGCTAAATTCACGACACGTAGAACTCCAACAACACGTCGACAAAATTGTAGTTTTGGCAGATAAATATGGCCAGCATTCGGGCAGTTCCGGTAAGATGCTTTCTGACCTTGGGTATAACGTCCGACGGCTGAATGGTGGGATGGTGGAGTGGCGAGACCAGAATATGCCGGTCGTGAAAGGTACATAAAGTGCGCTGTTGAAATACCCGATCTACGAACAGAAACTTCATCGAAAGAATTGATCGCAAAACAAATAATAGAAAAAAGAATACACAAACTCTAAATTGGAGCGAAATTATGTCAGATCAAGAGGATAAGCAACCAGATGCGTCCGCACCCACAGAGGCTAAAGAGAACACATCTCCGAGCTTTTCAGCGCAACGGATTTACCTCAAAGACCTCTCGTTTGAGACACCAAAGGGTGTTGAAGTTTTTCAGAAGCAATGGAAACCGAAGGTTAACCAAGATCTTAGCACCCACTCAGCTCAGTTAGACAAGACTTTGTTTGAGGTTTCTCTTCGGTTAACCATAACTGTAAAGCACGAGGACGAGACCCTTTACCTAATCGAAATAGACCAGGCAGGTATCTTCAAAATTGAAGGGTTAAACGACCAGCAGCTCGCTCAAGTGTTGAACACAACATGTCCAAGTATGCTTTTCCCCTACGCTCGTGAGGTAATAGATAACACTCTCACAAAGGGCTCTTTCCCACCTTTAATGATCCCTCCCGTCAACTTTGAGGCGTTATTTGCTTCCGCAGTTGCCGCCGCAAAAAATAAAGAACAATCTAGTCCTGAAGAATCCGTCGGCAAAGTTCGCCATTAAGGACTTTCTAAATCTGCCTTAGAATATTCCTGGAGCTTTCTCGTAAGCGTATTTCGTCCCCACCCTAACAAATCCGCTGCATGTCTTTTGCGACCTCCGGTATATGACAAGGCAGTGTCTATCATAACCTTCTCCAAGTCCTGAATAGCAGATACCATTATGCCGGTTGAGCCCGCCTGAAGTTGCCTCTCACCCCAAGAGCGAAGTAACTTCTGCCAGCTATCCACTTCCAAGTTGGTGGTGTCGGCCTCTTTTGGCTGTAACTCCGGTGGCAAGTCAGACAGTAACACCTCTCTACCCGCCGCCATTACAGTAAGCCACCTACATGCGTTCTCCAACTGTCGGACATTTCCGGGCCAAGGAAGATTTCGGCAGGCTAAGCTCGCCTCCGCGGAGAGACTTTTCGCCTCGACGTTGAGTTCAATTGCCGCCTGAGCAAAAAAGTGTTTCATTAGCCGGGGGATGTCCTCTCTCCGCTCTGACAGTCGCGGCAAGTGCACCCGGATAACGTTGAGACGATGGAATAGGTCCTCACGAAAACGATTTTCCGAGACACGTTGGTCCAGATCTTGATGAGTAGCGGCGATAATTCTCACGTCTACTCGAATTGGCATATGCCCCCCGACCCGATAAAATTCTCCATCCGACAGAACCCGCAGCAACCTCGTTTGGGCCTCAGCCGGCATGTCACCAATCTCGTCCAGAAATAAAGTGCCTCCGTTAGCTTGCTCGAAGCGCCCCTCCCGTCTTTGACCAGCGCCGGTAAATGCACCCTTTTCATGACCAAACAACTCGGATTCGATAAGTTCATTAGGTATTGCGGCCATATTCAGGGCAATGAAATCTCTTCCCTGTCTTGGACTATGGTTATGGAGGGCGCGCGCTACTAGTTCCTTACCAGTCCCAGATTCTCCGTTTATAAGTACGGTGATATTAGAGTTAGCGAGACGGCCAATGGCGCGGAAGACCTCTTGCATTGCTGGGGCCTCTCCGATAATTTCTTGCGATGTGACCTGCTCCGACGACTCACTTGCCGATTTCTTTTCGGAGGATATTGCGATACCTCTCTTGACAACTGCTACTAACTCTTCAATATCAAAGGGCTTTGGCAGGTACTCGAAAGCACCTCCGCGATAAGCGGAGACCGCACTATCAAGGTCTGAATGTGCAGTGGTTATAATTATTGGCAGATCAGCATAGGAGCTCTTAATTCGCCGGAGCATTGCAAGTCCGTCTATGCCGGGCATTTTTATGTCGGAAACGATGGCATGCGGTTGGTCCGAAACCAATGCACTTAGTACGTCCTCACCCTTTTCGAAGGACCGAACCCCAATACCCGCACGCGTCAGAGCCTTCTCCATGACCCACCTCAACGATCGGTCATCCTCCGCAATCCAAATTTTTGATGATCCATCCATTGTTACACCTTTAATGGTAAATAAATTGAAAATTTTGTCTCCCCAGGTACCGAGCTACACTCAATCATCCCACCATGCCGGTTGATGGCTGTCTGGGCAATCATAAGCCCTAACCCAGCACCCTCACCGGTCCCACTAACCATAGGAAGAAATATTCGATCTTTGATTGCAGGGTCTATGCCAGGGCCGTTATCAGTGATATCGATCCGACACACTAACCTCTGATGGAGCCCACCTAGGGTGAAACTTTGCTGAACTCTTGTCTTAAAGTAAATAATCGGTGTTAATTGCTGCGACCCTTGTAGGGCCCGCATCGCATTCCTAGAGATGTTTAAAATTGCCTGAATAATTTGCTCCGGATCGCCATGTGCGTCAGGAATACTTGGATCGTAATCACGAACCAATGAGATAGAGCCTCTTGTTTCTGCATCCATCAGGTTTACCACATGGTCTAGGACTTCATGAATATTCATTGTCCTCATTTGGGGCAGCTGATTGGGTCCTAGAAGGCGGTCAACAAGGTTTCTTAGCCTGTCCACCTCCGTTACGATTATCTGACAGAATTCCAAAGTTTCGGGACTCATCTCGCAGTCACTTAACTCTTGATTTAAAAGCTGAGCAGCACCGCGAATACCACCCAAAGGATTTTTTATCTCATGAGCCAGTCCCCTTATTAGGCTCCGGGAACTATCTTGAAGAGAGCTCAGCGCTTCTTCGCGATTTATGCGAATAAACCTTTCAATGGCTTGCATCTCAATGATCAGATATGAGGAGTTGTTTGACTGGACCGGCGTGGCAGAATAGTCAATCAAATTACCTTTTGAATCATTGATGTGAACGGACTCATGTCTTTTGGTAAACGATTGATTAGAGTGGATGGCCTCTCTCATGACCCGGCGCGATTGCGCAGGTTCGGAGAAAAGGTCGTAAATTTTATTCCCCCGAAGCTTAGTAAATCCAATCTTAAGAATCGCTTCAGCCGCAGAGTTCACATAGACGATAGATAAAGTGTCATCAGCCAGCACCACGGCAGTGTTAAGGCTGCCTAGCAACGACAGGTAGTGTTTGTCTTCGATTCTATCCAACATCAATGGCCCTACCTGCAAGCTAATGAAAGCAAATGTAAAGGCGAGGAAATATCTAAGCCAAGAGTGCCCTGAGGCCGGACGCAGGCACGATCCTCGATCAACGCAAAACCAAAAGCGCCACTATAACTCATGCACACTCAAAACGAACCTCAATGGTGCGTTTTGAGTGTCTACATGCATGTAGAGAGCTTCAAGTAATGTCAAAAGTGCCCCCAAATTTTTCATGAAAACACGGGTGCTATCCCCTTTCAATCCGGTTTTGCACCCGAAATTGCAACACTTATTCTGTATTACAATGCTTCCTTCGTAGTTTTAATTATCGCTGCAGCAACTTTGTAAGGATCAGCGTTGGAGGCAGTTCGGCGGTCCTCTAAACGACCTTTCCATCCATTCTCAACGGTGCCCACCGGGATCCTGATCGAAGCACCCCGATCCGACACTCCATAACTAAATTGGTCAAATGCCTGAGTTTCGTGCTCACCCGTGAGTCTCTGGTCGTTATCAGCACCATAAACACTCATGTGTCGGTCGATGTTGTTTCCAAAGTTGTCACAAATCTTGTTAAAAGTAGCTTCATCACCGCACTCTCTCATGACGCCGTTAGAGAAGTTAGCATGCATTCCCGAACCATTCCAATCTAATGTTCCAAATGGCTTTGGGTGGTAGTTAATAGAATAACCATATTTTTCGCCGGTTCGTTCTAACAGGTATCGAGCAACCCAGGTTTCATCTCCGGCTCGTTTCGCACCTTTGGCAAAAACTTGAAACTCCCATTGCCCCGCCGCCACCTCAGCATTGATTCCTTCTACATTAATATCTGCCTCAAGACACATATCTAAATGCTCCTCAACACAGTCGCGCCCATGAGCATTCGCTGCTCCTACTGAGCAATAGTAGGGACCCTGAGGACCCGGATAGCCGCCCGATGGAAATCCAGGTGGCAATTTCGTATCCACATCCCAAAGGAAGTATTCTTGTTCAAATCCGAACCAAAAATCATCGTCATCATCATCAATCGTCGCCCGACCATTTGACGCGTGGGGCGTTCCATCTGCGTTCAAGACCTCCGTCATTACAAGATAAGCGTTTGAACGATCAGGATCAGGAAAGATAGCCACAGGCTTTAGCAGACAATCTGAAGCATCCCCTGGCGCCTGCTCGGTGGAGCTACCATCGAAAGACCACATCGGGCACTCTTCTAACGTGCCGCCAAAATTATTCCGGATCTGCGTCTTGCTCCGCAGACTCTGCGTGGGGGTGTAACCATCTAACCAAATATATTCTAATTTTGCTTTCATCTTCGAGAAATCTCCCAGTTTAAAATTTATTTCAATTTGGCGTTTTATTACGCCTCAAGCTTTCAGGCAACTTAAACAGGAGCGTAACTCGCTCCAGCGAAACAAAAGCGCCGGTAAAGGGCGACGCAAATGCTGTGCCAAGATATCTTTTTAGGCTTTTACAGACCAAACCATAGATCAGATAAGGACTTCAATAGAAAATATTTGACCAAGAGCGCAGAAATAATACGTTTTGCAACCGGTAATTGCTATATACTGGTGCAATAGAAGCACATAGGCACTTTTATGGTGCGATTATCGATCAAAAGCGTTCGAATTTACATCAAACTTACTCTGTCTCCGAAAAAACAAGATTCGTCCTAGGCTACGGAAAAAACTTATCAAAATATGTGGCGAATATTGGTTTTTTTCGTATAATCGCTCCGCTAAAAGGCATGCAGTACCCCTCCTCCCGATCCAAGGCAACCTCCCCAGAGCTAAACGGCGAACAAATATGTCAGCACACATTATCAGGAACATAGCGATCATTGCCCACGTTGATCATGGTAAAACGACTTTGGTTGACAAACTCCTGCAACAAACAGGAACCCTAGATCGTAAAAGCATGGAAACAGAACGGATCATGGACTCAAACGTACAAGAAAGAGAGAGGGGAATAACTATCCTTGCTAAGAATACTGCGATAAACTGGAATCAGTACCGTATAAATATCGTCGACACCCCTGGTCATGCTGATTTTGGAGGGGAGGTTGAGCGCGTCCTATCCATGGTGGATTCAGTGTTGTTGCTGGTAGATGCGGTGGACGGCCCAATGCCACAAACCCGCTTTGTCACTCAGAAGGCATTTGAAAAAAACCTCAATCCAATTTTGGTAATTAATAAGATTGACCGGCCGGGAGCCCGCCCTGACTGGGTATTAGACCAGGTTTTTGATCTGTTTGACCGCTTAGGGGGAACAGATGCACAGCTGGATTTTCCGGTTATCTACGCTTCGGCTTTGCATGGAGTCGCTGGTCTCGAGCTAGACGATATAGCAGAAGATATGATGCCGCTGCTAAAGTTGATATCAGAGAAAGTAAGTGCTCCGAAAGTAGATATTTTAGGGCCTCTACAAATGCAGATTAGTGCTTTGGATTACAACAGTTATGTAGGTGTGATAGGAATTGGTCGAATTGCTCGCGGTCTTATGACGCCAAAAATACAGGTTATTGTAATCGACCGTAACGGCGAGCAAAGAAAAGCTCGAATAATCTCAATTATGGGATATGTAGGCCTGGAGAGGATCGAGGTTGATGAAGCTCAAGCAGGAGACATCGTATGTATTACGGGAATTGAAGGGTTAAACATCTCAGACACCATTTGTACTCACGAAAAAATTGAGGCGCTCCCACCCCTGTCTGTTGACGAACCCACTGTCCGTATGACCTTTCAAGTGAACGATTCCCCATTTGCGGGTCGAGAGGGCAAGCACATAACATCACGCAATATCAGAGAGCGACTTGAACAAGAGCTCATGCACAATGTGGCACTTAGAGTCGAAGAGGGAGAATCGCCTGACAAATTCACTGTCTCCGGCCGAGGTGAGTTACACCTATCAGTTCTGATTGAAAATATGCGTCGTGAAGGGTATGAGCTGGGCGTTTCAAGACCCGAAGTGATCCAAAAAGAAGAGGGCGGAAATACGCTTGAACCCTTTGAACTTGTCGTCATCGATATAGAAGATCAGCATCAAGGCGCTGTCATGGAGGAAATGGGAGTCCGAAAGGCAAAGATTTCCAATATGGAACCAGATGGAAAAGGGCGAATTAGACTTGAATTTATTGCACCATCCAGAGGAATGATTGGTTTTAGGTCACAATTTCTCACAATGACAAGTGGTTCTGGGATTCTGACCAGTATATTTAACCACTATGGTATTGCAAAGCCAGGTATTCTGGGAGTGAGAAAGAATGGTGTCCTTGTCTCCAAGGTTGCCGGAAAGACCCTCGCATATGCGCTTCACACACTGCAGGATAGGGGTCGATTGTTTATAGGTCATGGGTTGGAGGTTTACGAAGGTCAAATATTGGGCCTCCACACCCGTAGCAACGATCTGTCCGTAAACCCAGCAAAAGCAAAGCAGTTAAGCAACGTGCGTGCCGCTGGGACGGACGAAAACCTGATTCTCACCCCACCAGTTAAACACACACTAGAGCAAGCCCTCGAATTTATCGCCGAGGATGAACTTGTAGAAATCACGCCTCATTCAATACGATTACGAAAAAAGCTACTTACTGAAAATGCCCGAAAACGAGCCTCAAAAAGCATTTAATTTAAGTTTTCCAAAAAGTTATCGGATATTCACAATCAACGAAGTGAGATATCGAATTAATGAGACATCTTCCTGAATACTTGCTGGGATGTGCATAAATAAAAATGTGTTTTTCAAATAACACCGGTACCATAAAGTGAAGATCAAAAGTAGTATTATATAGATGATGAGTCGCAAAACTAACAATTCTCCTTGCCGTGGTTTAAACTTGTGATTGGCCTGATTCAACGAGTCACCTCGGCACAGGTAAATGTAAAAGGAGCTGTCGTAGCAGAAATTAGCCAGGGACTGGTTCTCTTTCTCGGTATTCAGAAAAACGATAATGAAACCTCTGCTGAACAAATGCTAAAGCGCGTGCTTGGCCTCAGAGTTTTCTCCGATGATAGCAGTCGGATGAATCTTTCCCTTCAAGATGTATCAGGAAACTTATTAATAATATCTCAATTTACTTTGGCAGCTGACACCCAAAAGGGTCTTCGACCAAGCTTCTCTGGCGCCGCACCACCCGACCACGCGAAGTTGATTTATGAATACTTCGTCGAGCGGGCCCACTTTATGTATAAAAATATTGCAGCGGGAATTTTTGGAGCCAATATGCAAGTTTCATTGTGTAATGACGGACCGGTAACTTTTGTACTTGAGAATTAACAGTAATCATTCTTGTGATCTTAAGCGCGTAAGTATCCTTTCTTGGAAACCTTGAAACCCGGTGTTGCTCATGATCACCATATGGGCGTCTGACTTCGCAGCCAAAAGACAACTATCGATGAGATCCTCCAATACCCGAAAAACCTTGAAGTTGACATCCGTGAATGACATGAGGTCGGCGGCATCCCACAAAACTTCCGGACCCAAATACCAGAAAACTTGGTCCGAGTCCTCGAGCGATAAAGCCAAATTTTTTCCGTGAAAACCTCGGCGCATTGTCGCCGATCCAGGCTCTATGACAGTAATAATCTTTGTATCACCCACCCTTGCACGAAGCCCGCCCAAAGAAGCCGCGATAGCCGTTGGATGGTGGGCAAAATCATCATATAGGGTAAAATTTCCTCTTTGGAAAATAATCTGCATTCTCCTCATGACCCCAGAAAAATCACCTAAAGCAGCACAACTATCCTCGATGCTAACCCCCACTTGGTGGGCAGCAATAATCGCAGACATCGCATTCCTTACATTATGCAAGCCAAATTGATCCCAATTTACACGGCCGCTGTTAAATGGATTAAGGCCGTCAGAGAACCTAACCTCAAAAGATGATACATCCTCCTTGATCAATCGATATTGCCAATTGCAACCATCATTGGAATGAGATACTGACTTACTCCAACATCCTTTATCGATCAAAGCCTTTATAACTTTGTCATCATCCGGGTAAATAATATTAACATTACTGGGCAAAGTACGAAGCAGGTGATGAAACTGAGTCTCAATAGCTTCTAAGTCTGGAAAAATATCAGCATGATCGAATTCGATGTTATTAATAACCAAAGTGTTACTCCGGTAGTGGATGAATTTCGATCGCTTATCAAAAAAAGCGCAATCATATTCATCCGCCTCGACTACAAAATACTGACCGCCCCCCAAAGTAGCTGATATTTCTTTGTTTATGGGCACCCCGCCGATGAGATATCCTGGGTCCAGTCCTGCTCGTGACAGAATTGCAACAATCATACTAGCGGTGGTGGTCTTCCCATGTGTGCCTGCGACAGAAATTACGTGACGATTTGCAAGAATGTTGGCACCGAGCCACTCTGGACCAGAGACATGAGCTAACTGAAGATCGAGCATCGACTCCACGCATGGGTTGCCACGAGATAGCGCATTGCCTACAACAACAAGATCCGGACGGGGTTGAAACTGATCAGGTTTGTAGCTATCAACAAAAGGAATACCTGCCTTTTTTAACTGGTCACTCATGGGCGGGTATACCTTAGCGTCACTTCCTGTTACGTGATGACCCTGCTGCTTGGCCAGTTGTGCCAACGAGCCCATAAAGGTACCGCAAATACCGAGTATGTGTATATGCATAGTTGTTCCTTGTGCCATGCAACTCAACCATCAACTAGCTACTTGTAGAAAAATTAATTACCACTCCAGAGGCATAAAGATCAGTAACTGACTTAACTACGTAAACCTTATAATATACAATCCGCGGAAAGTGGCAATCACGTTAATGACATTTCAGTCACCTAGTTTTTAGGTCTGAGCGAGAACAACCTCATGCAGTTAAAAATCTTGCGCATCTTCGAGGCGATCGTGCTTCGTAAACCAACTCTGGCTCTTACCTGCATCTTTCTCTTGGCTGGATTTATGGCGTTGGGTTTGCAGCACTTCAAGCTGGATGCATCAGCAGAATCACTGACACTGGAAAACGACAAAGACCTAACTTACTACCGCGATATGGTAGGGCGATATGGTAGTGACAACTACCTGATCGTGACCTACCGACCTAGGGCCGGCGACCTTTTCGATAGCAATAATATTGTCCACCTGAAAGCTTTGAGGGACGACTTAAGCTTGATCTCAGGGGTTACGGGCGTAGTATCCGTTCTTGATCTCCCTCTGCTTTACAGCCCAAAGATTGAGTTCACCGATTTCAGCGGAAAACTGCGAACTCTCCTCTCCGAGAATATCAACAAAACCCTTGCCGAGAGCGAGTTCCAAAACAGCCCAATATACAAAGATACCGTCATCAGTGAAGACGGACAGACTACTGGTATGATTTTAAATCTCAAATATGATCAGACATTCCTCAACTTGGTAAGACAACGAGATACTCTTAGAACAAAACAAATTCAAGGACCTCTGACCACTGCGGAATACCAGGAACTCAAACAAATCAGCGCAGATTTTTTGGAGCACCGCACCAATGAGGCGTTAAGAATAGAAACATTAATTGCTCAAATCAGAAACGTCATCAGTGCGCATGAGAGGGAAGGAAGGATCTTCTTGGGTGGTCCTGACATGATAACAGCAGACATGATGCAATTCTTGAAGGAGGATCTGCTTGTTTTTGGAATAGGTGTCTTGATATTCATGATTGTTACCCTATGGCTAATTTTTCGTCAGATGCGCTGGGTTTTGTTACCACTGGTTTCTTGCACCACGTGCCTTGTTGCAATGCTAGGATTTTTTAGCTGGATCGATTGGCGACTGACTATCATCTCATCCAACTTTATATCTTTACTTCTAATCATTACGCTAGCATTGTCCATCCATATAATCGTCCGTTATCAAGAGCTCTCCAGCCAACTTGTGAAGACAAATCAGCTGAAACTCGTAAAGGCGACAGTGGCCTCAATGATAAAGCCATGTTTCTACACGGTTTTAACAACTGCAGTAGCATTTATGTCTCTCGTAGTAAGTAACATCCGGCCTGTAATTGATTTTGGGTGGATGATGACAATTGGAGTAGGCGTTTCTCTTGCTACTACTTTTATCGTTATTCCCGCTTGTATGATGTTGCTCCATCGTTCCCACCCTTCTCCCTATGAAAAAACCGTTTCCGTGACGCGCATTTTCGCGGTATCGACAGAAAAAAATGGCAAATTTATCGTGTTGATATCGCTCTTTATGGGTTTAATGGCAGCTTGGGGTATGACACAACTTGAAGTAGAAAACCGGTTCATCGATTACTTTCATAGCGACACCGAGATCTATAAGGGAATGGAAACTATTGACACTTCGTTGGGAGGCACCACTCCCTTGGATATCGTATTACAAGCGCCTATGCAAATTGAAACTAGGAATTTGATCGCGCATGATGAAACTGACGACTTTGATGATGACTTCGAGGACGACTTTGATAGCCTTAAAAATGCGACAGTAGAGCAAAGTGCAGCTTCAGGATACTGGTTGTCTTCTGCCGGATTAGAAGACTTAAGTAAACTTCATGCATTCCTCGAAGCTCAGCAAGAAGTAGGCAAAGTGAACTCACTGGCGCAGCTTTATAGAGTTGCGAATGACTTGTCCGGAAAGAAATTAAATGATTTTGAACTGGCGGTCCTCAAGAAAAATTTACACTCAGAAATTTATGATCAACTTGTATCCCCCTACTACATAGAAGACTCAGATGAAACTCGAGTGCAACTGCGCGTGATAGAAACCAGCGAGCATCTCAACAGGGAACAATTAATTAGGAAGATTAAGCAGTACCTCACTGAAGAATTACAGTATAACAAAGAAGATATTCGTTTGAGCGGGCTCCTCATTCTCTACAATAATATGCTGCAGAGTCTCTACACGTCCCAAGTTGTTACGCTGGGAGCTGTTTTTACTGGGATACTCATGATGTTCACAGTACTTTTTAGATCTATTGTGATTTCAGTTATAGCTATTATTCCAAACCTCCTTGCAGCTATTATTGTACTCGGCGGCATGGGAATAACAGGGATACCGTTAGACATGATGACTATCACTATCGCAGCAATAACTGTAGGGATCGGTGTAGATCACTCTATTCACTACCTAACTCGTTTTGAAAAAGAGCACCGCCTAGATAGAGACTATGTACAAGCTATGTATCGAGCGCATTCCAGCACCGGTAGGGCTCTATTTTACACCGCCACTACCATTATTGCCGGCTTCTCTATCTTGTGCTTGTCCAATTTTATTCCATCAATTTACTTTGGCCTTCTAACTAGCCTATCAATGATAGCCGCGCTTCTTGGATCAATGACCCTGCTCCCAAAATTAATTTTATTAGTAAGACCATTCGATACCAACACGATTATCGAAAGCTTAAGCAAGCCAACCTAGCCAAGAGGTAACACAAGTCTTAGTATTGAAGCCATGCCAATTAAAAAATGTTCTGAAATCAAAAGAAAAACAATCTTACTTCTTATTTTGGATGGCTTCGGCTATAACGAGGAAAAAAGGTTTAACGCAATTTCACAGGCCCACACGCCGACCTGGGACTCAATATGGGACTCCTACCCCAGGGGACTAATCGAAACCTCCGGTTCAGCAGTAGGTCTGCCAGAAGGACAAATGGGAAATTCAGAAGTTGGACACATAACGTTAGGCGCGGGAAGGGTCATTCATCAAAATTTCGCCAGAATAAATAGCAGCATACGTGACGGATCTTTCTCTTCGAACAAAGCCTACTGTGGAGCGATCGACCGAGCTTTGGTTATTGGCGGTGCTGTTCATATTCTTGGTCTTTTGTCCGATGGTGGCGTCCACTCCCACAGTGACCACATCAATTCTGTTATCGAACTAGCGGCCACTCGTGGTGCTAAGAAAATTTATCTCCATGCTTTTTTAGACGGACGCGATTGCCCTCCAAGAAGCGCAATATCCTCCATCAAAAAAACGCAAGCACTTTTTAAAACATTAGGCGTTGGAAGTTTTGCGTCTATAATCGGAAGATTTTACGCACTTGACAGAGATAACCGCTGGGATCGAATTGAAGCTGCTTACAAATTGATTACAGAGGCGGAGGGCGTCTATGTCTACAAAGATCCTTTTACTGCATTGGCCGAAGCATATTCCAGAGGAGAAACCGATGAATTCATTAGCGCAACATCAATACAGAGTAGCGGCAAAAAAAAGGTGAAAATCAACGATCAAGACGCTGTAATATTCATGAATTTTCGTCCAGATCGGGCACGCGAGCTTACCCGAGCGTTGGTGGGTGGACAAGACTTTGAGGGTTTTAGACGTTCGGTAGTAAAAGATATGTCAAATTTTGTAATGACAACCGAATACGAGGCGGGGCTTGATCAAGCTTGTGCCTTTCCGCCTCAAAAATTTAAAAATTCACTGGGACAGTACCTTTCAAAAAAAAATAGGCGACAGTTACGCATCGCTGAAACTGAGAAATATGCTCACGTAACATTTTTCTTTAACGGAGGACAAGAAGCGCCCTTTGAGGGGGAAGAGCGCATTCTAAAAAAGTCACCTAACGTGAGCACTTATGATTTAAAACCAGAAATGAGTGCTCCTGAAATAACGGCTAGTCTCGTCGATGCCATACAATCGCAACGCTTTGATGTAATAATTTGTAATTATGCAAATTGTGATATGGTTGGACATACGGGTAATTTTACTGCTGCAATCGAAGCTGTAGAGGCTGTTGATGCTGCACTTTCAAGTACGCTTTGCGCAATAAATAAAATTGGTGGGGAAGCCCTTGTGACGGCTGACCACGGTAATATTGAACAAATGTATGATCCGATAATTAAACAACCTCACACCCAGCATACGACATTGCCCGTACCGATTGTTTATGTCGGTCCAAAGAACATACACTTTCGCTCGGGCGGAAGCCTGGCTGATGTCGCTCCAACAGTATTGGCTCTACTAAAAATGCGCCAACCGGAAGAAATGACAGGAATATCTCTCGTTTACAGGCCCCCTAAATGAGAAATTTTTCGACTTGGTTATTGTTGATTTTAAGCGTACTCTCATTCCCTTTAAGGGCGGAGAATCAGGAGCAACTAAATCGGTTGCAACAATCAATAGACGAATTACAAAAAAATCTAGAAAAGAGTGGTCTCGAGAAAGAGGAAATAGAAAACGAATTAATGTTGGTAGAGCTGAAAGTAGCGCTATTAAACAGTGCACTCAGAGAACTGGGCGCTGATATAGTCCAACTGGAGAAAAAGCAAATAGAACTTCAGCAACAAAAAGCAACCTTCCAAGATGGGATAGAGAGTCAGCTCACAGAGTTGTCATTACACCTCAACGCAGCATATAAGATGGGTGCGCAGGAGCCTATAAAACTGCTGCTAAACCAGAGAGATCCAAGCAAGTTCTCAAGGATGTTTAGTTACTATAACTATTTTTCTCAGTCTCGTACCAAGCAAATAGAAGCATATGAAGTGAATTTAAGGGCTCTCGATCAAGTGCTAATTGCCCTTGATGAACAAAAAATTGAGCTCGCTCAATCGAAAGTTACCCTTGCACAGAATCAAAATGAATTGCTTGAACAAAAAAAACGACGTGAAACAACGTTAAGCAAACTGCACCTTTCCCTTGCAAGCGACAAAAAGAAGCTGGACCAATGGGAAAAACAGCGCTCACGTCTTCAGCGTCTCTTATCCTCCGTTGAGGAGTATTCTCGAGAATTCACTCCGCTTGATGACTATGTGTCGATGTTATCTCGAAAGGGGAAGCTGAACTGGCCTGTAAGTGGGCGGTTGGACAAGCGCTTCGGTAATATCCGAAGCGGTTCCTTAAAATGGGAGGGATGGCTATTAGGTATTGAAGCGGGTACTCCCGTGAGCACTGTTCATCAAGGGCGAGTTGTTTTTTCAAATTACCTACGTGGCTTCGGACTTCTGATAATCGTTGATCATGGCGATAGCTATATGTCACTGTATGCTCATAATCAAGAACTTCTGAAAGATACTGGAGACTGGGTAGATACAGGGGAAGTACTTGCTCACTCAGGTGATAGCGGTGGTCTAAATAAACCTGCTTTATATTTTGAAATACGTCAGAATGGAAAGCCTCGTAACCCGAAACAGTGGCTTAAATCAAATTAGGAGTCAAGTGATCCTAAGACTATTGAGTACGATATCTCAACAGAATATACAGTGTTGGTACAGATGCAAATATGTGATCCAATGAACATAAAAATATCTGATTCATCAGCGTGAAGGTGAAAGTATAAAATGAAATGTAATAAAAAAGTTTTAATACTTTGTCTATATTTGACAACTGTTTCATGGTTTACAATATCAGAAGAACTAAAAATTTCTGATCAAGATACCGCTCGAGCTATGCAAGAGCGTAGCCGTTTGCCACTTCAAGAGCTACGGTCTTTCACACAGGTATTCGAACAGATTCGTCAAGGATACATCGAAAAAGTTGAGGACCAGCAACTTTTGGAAAATGCTATCACTGGAATGTTATTGGAACTAGATCCTCACTCCGCCTACCTATCAAAGCAAGAGTACCAGAACCTACAAGAAAATACATCAGGCTATTACGGTGGCCTGGGAATAGAGATAAGTGCCGAAGATGGGCTAATAAAAGTAATCTCACCCATCGATAATAGTCCTGCGGAGAGAATAGGTATCCGTGCAGGGGATTTAATTGTTGAAATAAATGGATCTTCAGTGAGGGGCTTAGCGCTCCCTCGAGCAATCGCCAAACTGCGCGGAAAAAAGGGAAGCACCATTAACATTAGTGTTATTCGAGATGATGAAGACGAACTTCTTTCATTCACCATAATAAGAGACGAGATATATACAAGTTCGGTAAAAAGACGAATTTTGCGGCCTGGCTTTGCCTATATTAGAATCTCACAATTTCAAAAAGACTCTGGCGAGGATTTCGTTGAGGCATTAAAAAATTTGAAAAGCGACAATTCCAACATTGGGCAACTACTTGGTCTCATATTGGATCTCAGAAATAATCCCGGTGGTCTCGTTCCTGCGGCCGTACAAGTCGCAGATGCACTTCTAGACCACGGAACAATCGTCTACACAGAGGGCAGGTTGGCAAGTGCTAATGTTACATTTAATTCTACTCCGGGAGATCTTATCCAGCATATTCCTATCGTGGTACTTATAAATGGAGGCAGTGCATCGGCATCTGAAATTGTCGCAGGGGCTCTCCAAGACCATCGGCGCGCAGTGATAGTAGGGACCCAGAGCTTTGGCAAAGGTTCTGTACAAACTTTGCTACCGCTTGGCGACGGCAGAGCAGTTAAACTTACCACGGCTAGATACTTCACGCCGAAGGGTCGATCAATTCAAGCGCAAGGGATAGAGCCAGATGTGATTATTCCGAGAGTTGATGTTCAAATCCCTCTCCAACAGAAACGTTTGCGCGAAAGCGACTTAGAGGGTCATCTGGAAGTGCACCAAGAACTCGGTGAAAAATCAAAAATCGAAATTGAGGATTTAAACAACGATAATCAACTCAAAGAAGCTCTGAACATACTCAGAGGCTCTCGTCTTTTTCTCACCTCTGGAACAGAGACATAAAACTTAAGGGTGATCTGTCCCCAGTCGATCAACTTTTTGAAATCCTCTGGGCAACTTATGTCCACGGCGCCCGCGGGCGCCAATGTAATTATCCAAGTCTTTATTCTTCATATGAAGGTAACGCTTTCCTGAATGCACAAAAAGAGATGAGCCTTGCCGGACAATCGCATAGTCAATGACATATTCTTCTCGATTAATAACTCGTGATGCAGGAATGTTAATTATCTTGTTTCCTTTTCCTTTTGAAAGGCTCGGGAGCTCTCTCACAGGAAAAAGAAGAAGTCTGCCTGCACTGCTTACCGCAGCTATCAGCGCTGTTTTATCTGGGATGAATTTCACACTTAAAATTTTCCCGCCGGCAGGTATTGTAATAACCGCCTTACCGGAGCGATTTTTTGTATTCAGCATGTCTAGCGATGTAACAAAACCATATCCAGCATCATTGCCTAAAAGGATATGCTGAGAGTCCGCTCCCATGATAACGTCACAGAAGTGCACACCGCTAGGTGGATTTAATCGACCTGTTAATGGCTCCCCTTGCCCCCTTGCTGAGGGCAGAGTGTGACTAGCGACTGCGTAGGAACGTCCAGTGCTGTCTAGAAAAAAGACACTTTGATTGCTTCTCCCCGTAGCGCTCGCGAGAAAAGTATCTCCAGCCTTATATGACAAAGTTTTGGGATCAAAATCATGTCCTTTTGCGGAACGAATCCAGCCGTGTTTTGATAAGATAACTGTAATCGGATCTATGCTGAGAATATCTCGCTCACTAAATGCCTTTGCCTCGCCACGCGCTACCAGAGCGGAGCGACGCGCATCACCAAATTCTTGAGCTGATGATTCTAATTCCGCTTTTACTAAATCAGTCAGAAGCCGATCCGAATCCAACAATTTCATCAATTGGTGCCTTTCAATACTCAAGGTCTCTTGTTCTGCCCGAATTTTTAATTCCTCCAATCTGGCTAGCTGACGCAGTTTTGTCTCCAAAATGTAGTCTGCTTGGATCTCTGTCAAGGAAAATATAGAAATCAGGTCTGATTTGGGCTTTTCACTATTTCGGATTATTGTAATGACCTCATCAAGATTAAGAAAAGCTATTAGGAGCCCTCCTAGCAGATGAAGACGACTTTGAACGCCGTTCAACCGATGACGGATGCGGCGACGTGTTACGCCTATTCGAAAGTCTGTCCACTCTCTAAGCACCCGAGGCAGACTCATAACCTGAGGGTTTCCATCAATACCAATTATATTAAAATTCACCCTGTGGGTTCTTTCTAGGTCTGTGGTGGCAAAAAGGTGATCCATCGCCGCCTTGACATCTACTCGATTTGAGCGGGGTGATATAACAAGACGGATAGGATTCTCATGATCCGACTCATCCCTCAAATCGTGGATCATGGGTAACTTTTTAGTCCGCATTTGGCTGGCAATTTGCTCTAAAATTTTAGCACCTGATGTCTGAAAAGGAAGAGCACTGATAATAATATCTCCATCCTCTTGGTGCCATTTAGCGCGCGTTTTCAGAGACCCCTTACCGTTTTCATAAACTGCTTTTAGGTCAGATGAGGAAGTTATAATCTCCGCCTCAGTAGGAAAATCAGGGCCTTTAACAAAAGCCATCAGATCATCAGTAGTTGACTGAGGATTATCAATAATATGGATACTTGCCGCCACGACTTCACGCAAATTATGCGGAGGTACATCCGTAGCCATGCCAACAGCAATACCCGTCGTACCATTCAGGAGAATGTTCGGAACGCGTGCAGGCAGTAGCTCAGGTTCCTCCAACGTAGCATCAAAATTAGGTTTCCAACTTACGGTGCCCTGTGTTACCTCCGACAGCAAAAGTTCGGAATAGCTGGATAACTTTGATTCGGTGTATCGCATGGCTGCGAACGACTTTGGGTCATCTGTTGACCCCCAATTACCCTGACCATCAACTAACGGATAACGATAAGAAAATGGTTGAGCCATTAAAACCATCGCCTCATACGCCGCGGAGTCACCATGTGGATGAAATTTACCAATCACATCTCCTACGGTTCGCGCCGATTTTTTGTGCTTAGCTGTTGCCTTAAGACCGAGTTGACTCATCGCGTAAATTATTCGCCGTTGAACAGGTTTTAATCCATCCCCAATGTGAGGGAGGGCTCGGTCTAAGATTACATACATTGAGTAATCAAGGTATGCTTGTTCCGCGTAGGCGGCAAGGGAACGTGTTTCATCCCCTTGATCATTGAATGTAACGGTGTCTCTCATTATCTTACTCTAAGCCAAATTAATTAAAAGCTGTTAGCGCCCGCTAGTTTTCCTTTTGTTTCCAACCAAGATCGACGATCTGCAGTCCGTTTTTTTGCTAGCAACATATCTAGCATTGAATTTGTATCGTCGTCATCTTTCAAGGTGAGTTGAACCAAACGGCGGGTGTTTGGATCCATAGTCGTCTCTCGTAATTGCAACGGATTCATTTCACCTAAACCTTTGAACCTCTGCACATTGATTTTAACTCTATTATTTTCAGACCGAATTCGATCAATTGTTAATCTTTTCTCTCCCTCATCTAAGGCATAAAGGACCTCTTTGCCGTGATCAATACGAAAAAGAGGTGGCATAGCAACATACACGTGCCCTGCCCTCACCAATTGGGTAAAGTGCCTAACAAACAATGCGCAAAGTAACGTAGAAATATGAAGACCGTCAGAGTCCGCATCCGCCAAAATACAAATTTTATGATAACGCAACGAATTAGTGCACTCGCTTCCAGGATCCACGCCGAGGGCAACGGATATATCATGCACCTCTTGAGAGGACAGAATCTGCTGTGAATCAACCTCCCAAGTGTTGAGGATTTTACCCCTAAGGGGCATGATTGCTTGGTTATCTCTATTGCGAGCTTGTTTTGCCGATCCACCGGCAGAGTCACCCTCAACGAGAAAAATTTCGCAACGACTGGCATCAGCACTCGCGCAATCTGCTAGTTTTCCCGGGAGGGATGGTCCCTGAGTTATCTTTTTCCGCACAACCTTTTTGCTAGCACGGATTCGCCTCTGAGCGCTTAAAATACACAAATCCGCTATCTTTTTCGCTTCCTCAGTGTGCTGATTGAGCCATAAACTAAAGTTATCTTTAACCACTCCTGATACAAAGCCAGACACTTCTCTAGACGACAAACGATCTTTCGTCTGCCCAGAAAACTGCGGATCTAGCAGCTTTGTTGACAACACATAACTACAATTTTCCCATACATCCTCCGGAGCTAATTTAATACCTCGTGTAATTAAATTCCTGATTTCACAAAAATCTCGTAGCGCTTCCAGAAGGCCTAAACGCAATCCATTAACATGAGTCCCTCCATGTGGTGTTGGTATGAGATTCACATAGCTCTCTTGTACCAATTCGCCACCATCAGGGACCCACTGCACTGCCCAATCAACCCCACCATTAGGTTCCCCAAATGCCCCCACGAAGGGAGTCATAGGCAACGTTTCCAATTCGCGAAGTGCTGTTGCCAAATAATCCTGAAGCCCATTTTCATAGTACCAAAGTACCGATTCCTTGCTTACTTTATCCTCAAAAGAGACAGTTAAACCATCACACAATACCGCCTTTGCTCGCAAAACATGGCGAAGTTTATTAGTCGAGAATCGAACAGAATCAAAAAATTCAGAATTAGGCCAAAACCGTAAAGAGGTCCCTGTATTACGCCTACCACAACTGCCAACAACCTTTAAGTCTCCCAATTTATCTCCGTAAGAGTAATCAATTTGGTAAACGTTACCTCCCCGCTTAATTGTTAATTGAAGTCGTTCAGACAGAGCGTTAACGACGGACACTCCGACTCCGTGGAGACCTCCAGAAAACTGGTAGGTTCTATTGGAAAACTTTCCACCAGCATGCAAAGTGGTCATAATTACTTCGACACCAGGGCGTCCCTGTTCAGGGTGGATATCTACTGGCATACCACGACCATCATCGGTAATTGATATTGATCCATCCTCATAAAGAGTCACATCAATCTGGCGGGCATAACCGGCTAATGCCTCATCCACACTGTTATCGATAACTTCCTGAGCGAGGTGATTGGGCCTACTCGTGTCGGTGTACATCCCGGGACGTTTACGTACAGGATCTAACCCCGTTAATACCTCAATGTCCTTTGAATTATATGTACTCATAATGTTCACTCACCCAGCTTAATCGAGTTACCTTTAAAATAAAAACCCTCTACCGAAAATCAGGTGCAATTTGGCCAGGTTTTTTTTGAGAATAAACAAGAGTACACAATAATTTTCACGATAGAGAACCTTCGAATATACCAACAGTAAGTGTGCTGAAAAAGCTAATAAAGTGGTTACACATTAGCACCCAATCTACCCACTCCTAATTGCGCAAAAACAATGGCAAGGCACTATTTAGACTAAACACCTCCTGTTACCTACATCTGGCAGTTTTAAGGCAGTGAAAACAACTCTGTGCTTCTTTTCGTACACTCCTTAGATTTTACATTGTGGCGTGCCTTCAGTCCTATTCACACACTAAATATGGGAAGTTCACTGAAGATGCAATGGTCACCGCAGTTCAAATAGAGGCCTTGATAGATTTAGTTGCGCTGCGGATGCCTTGTGCTAATAATTCACTCAGGAACATATTCCACTGCCATTTTTCATCAGGCGCCTGCAACCCCGATGGTTCGCTCAAAGCCCACGGAATGCTGCGATCCCGGCACCACTCAACCACCTCTGCCATCTGCGCATCTCTGTAGACACGGATTTGAATATCAATATCTGCTATCCAATGCGGCGTTCTTTGTAATGACAGTGCTCGCACCAGGCTCGTGTATCGGGTCACTTTAATCACTCGTAGCTCAAAACTACCCGGATAACCGTCACATGGAGAAAAACGAACTTCCTCTCCAATTTTTTTAATGTTGGGCAAAAGTCTGTACAACCTCCTGAAATTTAGCTCGCACTCCTCGTGTAGCAAAGCTAAATCATGTTTTTTCTTCCTTAATTGATGCACCTTTTTCACCCATTACTTTACTGTGTTCTTAGCCAATATTAATGATCTAGGATCTTTGGTTTTGTAACCACAACATACTAATCGACATAGCAGCACTATTTAACAAACCACACCCAAAAGCTGCAAATGCTTCTTCACAACTCCATACCTGGAAGAGTATATCCTCACCTTCTGTTGACAAACCGTAAGTACCTCCGCTCGCCGACAAGTCCGTCATCGCACAGAAGAGATGCATCCTTTCGTCTGTACCTCCACTGCTTACGAAATAATCGCAAATTGGTACCAATTCATCAACAAAAAGTCCCGCCTCTTCCTCAAGTTCACGTAAAGCCGCCGCACGCGGACACTCACCAGTCTCTACCATACCCGCCACCAATTCATATTGCCAAGGACTATTTTCATCCTGCAATGCTCCAATGCGAAACTGCTCTACAAGTCCAATGGTATCGTTAATAGGATCGAACACCAAAACCCCGACGGCATTCCCGCGTTGGAAGAGCTCTCTTTGGATACTCTTACTCCACCCACCATTGAATAATCGGTGCCGAATCGTGTAACGAACCATTCTAAAAAAACCGTCATAAAGTGCTTCGGTCTTTTCGATCTTAAAGTCACTTCTAGAAAACCTATGCTTTTGCAAAAACACCTCCGTTTAAAAACTCCTCTAGCCATCATAGATTATACGATATTTATATTTTCAATTGAGTCTTCGAGCAAAATCTATTAAGAAAACGTGTTAACGTTCTGTTAGAATCACATCAAGTGAAAAGTACACCCAAAGGCAAAATAACCGATGGCAAAAACTCGAATGACTTTGAAACTCGCTCGAAATCTAGCTTGTATCTTTTTTGGTTTGTTAGGTAACTCGTTAGCAGCAGAAAGTTTGAGGGCGATATATGAAATTGCACTAACTGAGGATGCAACACTTGCGTCGGCAAGTGCAAGTTATAGGGCTGACTTCGAAGCTAGGGCAATTGCTAGAGCGGGGATACTCCCACAAATCTCTGCGTCGGGGTCTTACACCGATAGTAGCTATAATCAATCAAGTTTTAATGCATACTCAATTGTTGATACCAAGGCAGATACAATATCGCACAGATATGAAATCAACCTAACTCAACCCATTTTTAACCTACCCGCATGGTACAACTTTCAGCGCGGGAGTAATCTTAGCGAGAGTGCTAAGGCCCAGTTTGCATACGAACAACAGGAATTCATTCTTCGAGTCACCCAATCATATTTTGATGTTCTCAGAGCTTTTGATAACAACGAAACACGAAAAGCTGAAGAAAAAGCGATCGAAAGGCAACTAGAACAAACTCGTGAACGATACCAAGTCGGACTTGTTCCAATAACAGAAGTACATGAAGCTCAAGCGGCATTTGATGAGGCAGCTGTTAACAGTTTAGAGAGCAGGGGGGCGCAGCGAATCGCGTTTGATCAATTACAAATCTTAACAGGTCGCCGCCATGAGGCTCTCTTTGGGCTAGGAGATGAATTTATTGCATCGGCACCAAAACCAGTCGATAGTGATTCCTGGGTAAATTTTGCACTTGAAAACAATTTTAATCTAAAGGCTGCTAAATTGACGGAACTTGCTGCTCAGAACAGCGCCAAAGCAGCGAGATCAGAGCACCTTCCTGAGGTCACATTAATAGCTGGTTATGATAAATCAGAGAGAGATGGTACTGAGACAGGCTCTCAGAAATTTATCGGAAATGATCTTGGATCAACTAATACCTTCGGCAGTAAAGGCGATGGCTCATCAATCAGACTAAGTCTCAGCGTACCTCTATTTTCTGGCGGCATATTACATGCTCAACGGAGAGCAGCCGCACACCTTGCGACCTCAGCCAAGGAGAATTTTATCGCGACTCGTCGTAATATTGTTCAATCAGCCCGCTCTTCATATCAAAACGTTGTTACTGACGCCGCGCGAGTGGGTGCTCGAAACCAGTCCATAATCTCCGCTGATAGCGCATTAAAGGCCACGCAAGCCGGATACGAAGTGGGCACACGTAACATTGTTGATGTCTTAAACGCACAGCAGAACCTTTTTCGAGCTCGCCGCAATTACGCCAATGCGAAGTTCGATTTCATAATATCTATGATGCGCTTGAAGCAAGTATCCGGGCAACTCTCACCTGAAGACATATACATGCTCAACGGCTGGTTACGACCTAAGCAACTCATAAGTCGTTAAGACTATAAAAGCGCTAACTAATTTTAGCATCTTCGATTACACAAAGTAATTTTGGAAGTACTCCCACATTTTCCTCTGCCACCCGGATAGTCGAGGCTCCCATTTCTTGACAACTTTCCGAGTCGGTTAATAGCTCAACAACCGCTGTCGAAATTTCAGCGGCGACATTACATATTTTGAGTCCTCGAGATAAACTCAGAGCCTCAGCGGTTTGTGAGAAATTATAGAGGTAGGGTCCACTCAAAATAGGTCGTCCCCACATGGCCGGCTCAATAAGACTATGTCCGCCGACTGGCACAAGACTACCGCCAACAAATGCGATATCACAAGCCCCATAGTACGCCATTAATTCCCCCATTGTGTCTCCTACAAGAATATCGAACTCTCCATCAGTTGGCATACTACTGCTTAAAGCAACCCGAAACCCTCGGGAAGTACACATTCTGAACACACCCTTAAAACGCTCTGGATGACGCGGAGTAATTACCAGCAGAAGATTAAAGATTTTTTTTCGTGCAGAAAAAAAAGCGTCAAGCACGATCTTTTCCTCCCCAGCGTGGGTGCTTGCTGCAACCCAAATTGGACGCTCTTCTCTGGCACAGAGTCGGGATCGAAGGTGTCTTGCGGCCTGCCGGAGACTATTCTCGATCACCATATCGAACTTTATGTTACCCGTCACCGTAATGCAGGATTCTGGTGCTCCAAGCCGTATAAAACGAGCAGCGTCAACATCAGTTTGAGCCGCTACGCTTGATAACTGCTGGAATATGCGTCTTGTAAAAAATGCGTATCGCTCATAACCATTTGCCGACTTTTCAGACATTCGTCCATTTGCTAACACGATGGGTATATTTTTTTTACTGCACAACGAAATTATATTTGGCCAGAGCTCTGTCTCCATAACAATCAACATAGCAGGCCTAATGCGCCCTAAAAATCGTCTCACTGAATCAGGAAGATCATAAGGCGCGTAGGAGTGAGTTATTGTTTTTCCAAGTTGATCTGAAAATATACTCCGTATGCGTTGAGACCCCGTTGGAGTCATACAAGTTACGTGTACCCGTAATTCACGATTATTTGCACAAAGCGCCTTAATCATTGGAGTTGCGGCAACACTCTCCCCCACAGACACCGCATGCACCCAAAACACGAGGTTTTCATCAGATCTTCGAGGGACAAAACCCCATCTCTCGCGCAGTCGGATTCGATACATCGGAGACTTTAACGATTTGAATAATAATCGGGTAATAATTACAGGGATCAAAACATAAAACGAAACACTATAAAAAAAGAGTGCTGCCGAGTGACCCCATTTTTGAAACATCAGTAGTTAACTATTGCTTGCATAACCAGTGATACTAGTCTAATCAATACGTGATTACACCCCCCAAATTAGGGGCGATGCCTCGAAACAAAAATTTTAAAAATCTCATGGAGTCCAAAGCAAATCCTCATTAATTCCGTGCGAATACGAAATAAAAAGCAAGGTAGGCGTCGATACACTGGGAATTTTAATTGATGTGAGTATCCTATCTCCGATTCCATACCTGTATCAGCATCGCAAGGAATTGGATTGATTGAACGAAATCTCAATCCATATAACCACGCTCGTTCAACTGCATGATCGAAGGGTAATCTCATCGGCAGGAGCTCTCGAACCAATCTTTTAGCAGCGACTCGGTTGTAAAGGATACTATTGGAGTTGTTTAACCTAGATAACGGCACCGCTAGGTGATAACCGGCCTCTAATGTGAGAACATTGACAGGAGTCCCCGAATGGAATGACGATAATTTAACTACATCCCAACAGCAAGAATTTGCGATTATAGAGTCAATCAACGATTGAAAATTTTCTGGGAAATTAGCATCATCCTCTAAAATTAACCCGAATTCGGCACCACTCGCCAAAAATTTCTTCATGGCAGAAATATGCGACAGGTAACAGCCAACCTCACCGGGGTTAAGTACTTTTCCATGCCACTTCTCATAGGATGCTATATCAACCTCCTCAAGCCGCTCCAGGGGGAGATCTGATCCGAGTATTCCCGGTATCCTCTGAAAACTGAGGCCAACGGACCGAGCGCGCCCATACATAACATGTAAACGGTCGTCAGAGGTGTCGAGGTTTATCAAGTAGATCGCTAACACAGAAGCTTAAGCAGCGGCGGTCTTTAAGAGGCCACCGGCACTAACCATTCTCTGTATTTCTGCTTCCCGCCGCCACGGACAAGCTCAACGTAGGACTTCTGCAACCGTTCCGCTATCGGGCCTCGCATACCGCTTCCAATTATACGACCATCATATTCCCGTATTGGCATTACCTCGGCCGCAGTACCGGTAAAAAAAGCCTCGTCACATATATAGACTTCATCACGGGTTATCCTCTTCTCACGCACCTGCATACCCAAATCCTCAGCTAAGATAAAAACCGTGTTTCGGGTAATCCCATCAAGGCAAGATGTCAAATCTGGAGTATATATTACTCCATCTCGAACCATGAAAAAGTTTTCCGCGCTACCCTCTGCCACAAACCCTTCGGTGTCTAAAAGCATGGCCTCGTCACAACCAGCGTCTAAAGCCTCTCTCAACGCCAACATGGAATTGAGGTAGTTACCACAGGCTTTTGCCTTACACATCGAACTGTTTATGTGGTGCTTGCAGTAGGAAGAAGTCCTTACTTTCAAACCATTAACCATAGCCTCGGGAGCTAAGTAGTTAGGCCAATGCCAAGCAGCTATTCCAACATGCACCCTCAGATTTTCGGCCCTCAGCCCCATACCCTCGGACCCATAGAAAACCAGGGGCCTTATGTAGGCCTCTGTTAGATAATTTGCTCGCACGACTGCTCGATGAGCCTCATTAATCTCTTCATTACTAAATGGGATGCTCATATGCATGATTTTGGCCGAGCTAAAAAGTCTCTTAGTATGTTCATCAAGGCGAAAAATACAGGTTCCGAGGTCCCCACAATCATAAGCTCGGACTCCTTCAAAAACGCCACTACCATAATGAAGCGTATGTGTTAGCAAGTGCACCTTGGCCTCTCGCCACTCTATCAACTCACCGTCCATCCAAATCTTACCATCGCGATCTGAAAATGACATACCCCTACCCCTTAATTGTGTCGAGTTTTTCGCTATCATGCAGACCCGAAAGTTTTGTAAGACTCCCTAAACGCACTAAAATTCATACCCAAACATCAAGAACCACTGACGCCCACGATCGTAGGCCTCTGCATCACTCCCAAAATTGGGCTGATAGTCGCCGAAAATTTTATACTTTTCGTCCGCCAGATTCTCGATACCACCTTTCACAAACAGGCCGCCAGAAATACTTTCCCAACGAGCGCTCACATTAACCACACTATAATCCGGTTGATAAAGCGGAGCATCTGACCAAGAGGGTGGAAGAGGTAGCCCGCTGGCGTTAGTGTAGAGTCCAGTTCGCCATGCCCAATCCACTCTTGGTGTAAGGGTTCCGCCCGCTAAATCATAGCTCTTTGTTACTGAAACATGTGCGTTCCATTCCGAGATAAATCCAAAAGGGGAGTCTATTGTCAACCCAGCTGCAACAGCACCATCACTCAAACTATCATAGCCCGCATCAGTAAACCCTGCAGAAAAGTTCACAAAAACCGCGTCGGCACTAACATAAGACACCTCCAACTCAAGCCCCTCGATACTTCCCTCACCCGCGTTTGTAACGTAAGGTCCTACCCTACTCGGCTCCGCTATCAGTAGCTGCAGATCACTGTAGTCAGTCGTAAATATAGATGCATTTACTCGCAAGTCACTCTCGAGGAATTCAGCCTTTGCACCGACTTCATATGACTTAACATATTCTGGATCAAATGTAGGCAAACTCGGTTCCGGCGGGAAGATCCGCTGGTTAAAGCCCCCGACCTTAAAACCCTCACTATAAGTGAAGTACACCAAGTTCCCATCATCCATGCTATAGGCCAAATTCAACATCGGGGTAGTCTCCGACATCTTATTAGTCACCGTTTCAAAGGGCACTACACGATCTCCTATCGCACAGGTCTTATTTTCTCCAGTAGAAGAAAGACAGGGAAATGGAGTTGAGAGTAAAGGTATCTCCTCAAAATACTGATCTGGCGTGTAGTCACGATCCTCTTTCGTGTAACGAATACCCGCAGTTGCAGAGAATGCGTCTGTGATATTTGCCGTCACTTGAGCAAAAACGGCATTGCTTGAGTAGTCAAAATATCCACCGCTCTGGATGGATGCAGGAGTAAAGTCAACGGGGTTTATGTTCTCACCATCCTCTTCAAAAGTGTATACCCCCACAATCCAGTCAAGGCGATCCTCCAAATACGTTCCAGAGAGCTGTAGCTCAAAAGAAGTCTGATCTTGTATGAAGGTGTCGTAATAGTGCGTCACAGGATTAATCTCAAGTGGCGGACCGCCCGGGACCCATGGCTCGCCATCCGCCTGATGATATCCGTCACGATCCGATGCAAAAGATCCATCGAGGGACCGGTTACCCGCAATCAATTTTGCGGTCATCGAATCGAGATCCCATGAAAGAACAACTGTAAGAGCCTCATTTTTCATCTCGGAAAAATTTGGCCCAGTGCCTAGATTTGTATTATCCCCCGTTACTGCATTGGCGGTTGTATAGCAAGTGACCGGAGCATTCTCTCCATCACACACTGAATGGGCTAAATCGGGTCCCAAAGCTCCAAAGCCGGCAAAAATATTGTTTGTGTAGGGGAAGTTGCCTCCAGGGGTAGCATTTTCATTAGCCGGAAACCCGTCAACCCTTGTAATCACCATCGGCGGTCCGTTAGTGAAATCATCGTACTGCTCTAGTGAAAGGTCTGCGGTAAAAGTCTCTGAAGCTTTCCATCGAAAAGCCACACGCGCACTGGTGTAGTCCTGATTGCCGAGATCCTTTCCGTCGAAAGGCCTTAAGACATATCCATCCTGTTCCATCATGGTCGCGCTTGCTCGCATGTATAATGATTCCGAGATCGGAAGATTTAACATTCCGCGGACGTTTTGGCGGCCATCCGTACCAAGCTTTATGTCAAACTTACCAGCAAGAATGTCATCCGGCTTCTTGGTGGAAATACTGATGGCTCCGCCGATCGTATTCCTACCGAATAGAGTGCCTTGAGGACCACGAAGCACCTCAACCTGACCGATGTCGATCATGTCAAAAACAGCGCCTGCAGAGCGCCCGAGGTAAACTTCATCAACATATATTCCCACTCCTGGATCAATCGTGGGAATAAAATCTCGTTGCCCGATACCCCTTATATAAACCGCTGCATTATTGCCGGCCCCGCTGAAGGTAGGAGTATTCTGGAAAACGAGATTTGGAGTAATTTCTTGTAAACGAGTGACTCGAGTTAATCCCATATCTTCAAGACGAGCACCCGAGAGCGCTGTGATAGAGATTGGTGTATCCTGTAACCCTTCAGCTTTCTTTCGCGCAGTAACCACTATTTCCTCCAGACTCGCTGACGCAAACCCAGAGCCTGACGTAATGAATATCGCACTCATTAGAAAAACAAGCCTCCTATGACAGTGCTTGATATACCACTGACGCAAAGATGGAGTGCTGGCCCCACCAGATATAGCTATGCATGACTTACTAAACATATTCTCTTCCCCAAAGTTTGTAATTAAAAATTTCGTTGCGCAATACTACACCATTAAGACAAAGTTTTAACGTCCCAGTTATATTTAAAGAGGATTCTTCGCGACTTGTATTCGCCATACGACAACCGAAGCGATTAAAAGAGGGAAAGCAAAAAAACCCATGCTCTGAGACGAGCTCAGGCCATAAGACAGCAATATGCCTCCGATTAATGGCGAAAGAATAGCACCAACTCTACCAATCCCAATGGCCCAGCCAATTCCGGTGACCCTCTGACCCACGGGGTACAAAGCGGGGGCGATTGTGTAGAGGCCAATCATTGCACCGATGAGAAAAAAACCTGTCACGGAAGCACAAACCATTAGACTTAGGAGACTTAGCTCCGCCATACCAAAAAACAGCATCGAAACAACACTCATGACTAAGTAGCCAGCAGTTAACCGTTTGACGTTAAATTGAGCGGACGACACCCCGAGGCTGATAGCACCCAAGATCCCTCCCACCTGGAGATATATACCCGCTGAAATTCCCTGAGTCGTCGTAAGCCCCGCATCGACTAACAACTTTGGCGTCCAGCTAACTACATAGTAAAAAGCGTACATTAGACAAAAGAACGCACACCAAATGGAATAAGTTTTTTGGATGTAAGGTTGCAACAACAGCGTCCTCACATTCACCACTTCTTTTCGCTCTTCACTAGAGTTGGTAATGTTAATAGTCGGCAGGGCCATCTTGACCGAGAGCTGATTGAAACGGTCAACCGAACTTTTACCTCCTCGCGAGAGTAAAAAATCTATTGACTCAGGAAGGGTCCAGTAAGCTATCGGAATCATAACCAATGACGACAGACCACCAAAAATAAAGAGCGATCGCCAACCAAATTCCGACAGCAAGTATACTGAGATAATGCCTCCTAATATAGCACCCATTGGGTAAGCCGACTGTAAAATACTTATACACAGGCCTCGCTTGCTGTCATTTGAAAACTCAGAAACCATAGTGTTGAGGGTCGCTAACATTCCACCGATACCCAGCCCCGTAAAGAATCTGCACCCTACTAACTGATACTTATCGGCCACCTGAGACGATAGAAGCATACCGAGGGTAATTATCACCAGACAAGCTAGTACCAGAAGCCTGCGACCAAATCGATCTCCGTAAGGACCCAGCCAAACGGATCCAACGGCCATGCCGATCAACCCTGCACTCAACAAAATTCCAAGGTCGCTGGGGGACAAGCCCCACTCAACAGATACAGATGAAGCAGCAAAGGACATCACCAAAACGTCGAAACCATCCAACATATTGATTACGACACAAAGGCCTATTGAAGTAATTTGAAAAAAGGTCATAGGCCGTGTGTTAACCATTACCCGAAGTTCTTCAGATGTCATATTATTCATGAGACCAAGTCTCCCCGCTAAAATTTGTGTCTCGGCAGTTGTTATACCTTTTACGAAAGGTTAAATTAAGCAATTTTCCAACAATTATAACCAAGTGCCACTAATACAGGCGAATAAATATTATGATCGAAACTTACAATGCCGTAGGTCTAGTTCCAACAGTCTGGGGAATAAGAACACGTGAGGAAATTTTTAAGAATATTGAGCACCTAGCATCGATGGCAAACGCAGCTCTCTGGCTCTCTTCGCTAGATCTTCCGGTAAAATTAATTGCTCTGCCAGAGGGAGCACTTCAAGGCTTCAATGATGAAGTGATGGACGCGGATCATGTAACTTACGCGCGCGAATGCGCGATCGATATTCCCGGACCAGAAACTGATATGATCGCGGAAAAAATTGCCCAGCGGCATGGAGTTTACGTCATGGGACAAGCCAAAGTGAGGCATGAGGAAATCCCTGACCGCTTTTTCAACGTCGGTTTTATAATGGATCCGATTGGTGAAATAATTCTTAAACACTTTAAGGTGGCCCCGCTTTATCCGGTTGAACATTCCGTGTGTCCCCATGATATTTACGACTGGTGGATTGAGCGCTATGGAAATACGTTAGAAAGTTTCTGGCCGGTGGTCGATACCGAAATTGGTCGAATGGGTATTATGATGGCTAACGAGGGGTCTTACCCAGAAAATGCTAGAGCACTAGCCATGAATGGAGCGGAAGTAATTTATCGGGCCTCCATCCCTCACCCCGCAGCGTCCAATGACTATTTTGAAATTCAGACTCGGGCTCGAGCCCTTGACAATAATTTGTTTATCATTGCCCCTAATATGGGAACCTATTACCTCACTCAAGAGGAGGAAACTCCAGTAGATACTTTTGGTGGACAATCCATGATTGTTGACTATCGAGGGCAAATCGTGGGGAAACAGCGCTATGGAGGCGTTTCAACAAGCGTCTGTGGGCCCATAAATATAGAGGCTATGCGCTCCCACAGACAAAATTCTCTCTGGACTAACTGGATGAAAGACCTGCGCACTGAGCTATATCAGATTGTTTATAAAGATCCAATATACCCAAAAAATCTTTATTTAAATCGTGCTCCGATGAAGCATGCAGAGTACGAGAAGGAGGTCCTTAAAAAACAAGTACAGCTTCTTCAAGATGCCGACATATGGAAGAAACCCTCGCCTTGAGAACTCTCATGCGAGAAGAACGCTTTTAACACAAATGAAACGAGGACAGGAGTAAAATGAAAACATCAAATCTATGGATCGACGGGCAAGAGGTACTTCCATCTGGTGGTTTGTACTTCGACGACATAAATCCGTCTAACCAGTCAATCATAGCAAAGGTCGCCAAGGGAACAACTGCTGATATAGATAAGGCTGTCGCGGCCGCTAAGAAAGCCTTTATGTCCTTCAGTCAGACACAGGCGAAGGATCGCGAAGCGATTCTTAGTCGGGCTGCAGCACTTGTTGAGCGTGATAAAGAAGAGTACTTGCAGCTATTAATTGATGAGGTTGGCTCTCCAATAATGAAAGCTCAGTTCGAGGTGGATTACTGTATAAATGCATTTAGGGCTGCCGCGGGCGTTCCCAGGCGGTTGACGGGTGAAACTATGCCACTTGACCGTCCGGGCGCATTTGGTATGTCGGTGAGGGAGCCCGTTGGAATAATCGCGTGCATTACCCCATTTAATGTGCCGCTCTTAAAAAATGTTAAACAGATTGCCATGGTTATCGCTACAGGTAATACGTCTGTGCTGCTTCCCTCTGAATTTGCTACACAAGTCACCGTAAAATTTGCAGAAACATTGGCGGAAGCCGGCACACCTCCTGGGGTTTTCAACTATGTAACAGGCGACCCATTTGAGATCGGGGATCACCTCACGTGCCATAAAGATATCGCCTCAATCAACTTCTGTGGTTCGCCCCGCATTGGAAAACACGTCGCTGAATTGGCTGCAAAAGATTTAAAACCGATTACACTCGAGCTAGGCGGAAAAAACCCACTTGTCGTGCTTGATGATGCAGACCTAGACAAAGCACTCGAGGCGGCAATGTTGGGAATCTTTTTCTTTCAAGGACAAGCGTGCATGGCCTCTAGCCGAATCATCTTACAGAGGGGTATCGCCGACAAATTCATTCCTGCCTTTAAAAATATTGCGGCCAATATAAAAGTCGGTGACTTATCTGATCCCCAGACTGCAATCGGCCCTATAATTAGTGATCGACAGCAAGAAAGGGTAAAAAATCACATTAATGATGCGCTTGCCAAGGGGGCAATTAGGCTTCATGGAGAGGAAGGATGGAAAGGAGCCTGTTGTCCTCCAACAATTTTGACGAATGTTGATCAAAGTATGAGCGTTTGTCGGGAAGAGACTTTCGGACCGGTTACATCAATCTATGAGGTGGACACGGTGGAAGAGGCCGTAAATATGGCTAACGACACCGAGTTTGGTTTGAGCTTCTCACTCTTCACTCGAGACATAACGACCGCGCTGAAAGTTGCCAAGCAGTCTAATGCAGGGATGGTACATATAAACGCAATGTCGATCCAAGATGAGCCCCATGTGCCCTTTGGGGGAAATGGAATGAGCGGTTTCGGCCGAGAGGGTACTGATGCAGATCTAGATATAATGACACGTTGGAAGTGGATTACAATCCAGCTGGACTAAAAACATTGGACGACTAAACACAATAAATTTACAACCGACATCCTGGAAAAAGCGCTATGACATATCCCAATAAAATACTTCTTGAAGAAAACGAAATTCCAACTCAATGGTACAACATTGCAGCAGATCTGAGTATTCCCATGCCTCCTCCTCTACACCCAGGCACGAAACAACCGGCGACAAGCGAAGATTTTGCACCTCTTTTCCCAACAGCTCTAATCGAACAAGAGATGACGACTGAACGCTTTGTTGACATTCCGGGCGAGGTTTTAGATGTGTATAAATTGTGGCGACCGACACCATTATTTAGGGCCCGTCGGCTTGAAAAATTACTCGGTACGCCTGCAAAAATTTTCTACAAATATGAGGGTGTCAGTCCTGCAGGATCTCATAAACCAAATACCGCAGTGCCTCAAGTATATTACAACGCCATGGAGGGTGTGAAGAAACTGACAACTGAAACGGGAGCTGGTCAGTGGGGTAGCTCCCTTGCGTTTGCTTGCGCACAATTCGGTTTGGAGTGTGAAGTTTGGCAAGTTGCAGCCTCTTATCGTACGAAACCTTATAGAAAAACGATGATGGAAATCTGGGGCGGAAAAGTTCACCCCAGTCCCTCTAGGGTGACGGAATATGGGCGTACACTCTTGGCGCAAGACGAAAACCACCCAGGATCTCTGGGTATAGCCATCTCAGAAGCTGTTAGCGAAGCAGTGGGAGATGAAAACACTCGATATGCGCTTGGAAGTGTGCTTAACCATGTTCTCATGCATCAGACCATCATCGGTGAAGAGGCACTGCTACAAATGACCAAGATTGACGAGACGCCAGATGTTCTTGTTGGCTGCACTGGCGGTGGCTCCAATTTTGGAGGATTAGCATTCCCTTTCATGCGAGAAAAGTTCAAGGGGAAAATGCACCCAACCATTCGCTGCGTGGAACCAAGTGCTTGCCCGACCCTTACTAAAGGTGAATATAGGTATGATTTCGGTGACACCGCAGGCATGACTCCGCTTATGAAGATGCATACGCTAGGACACAACTTTATCCCAGAACCTATACACGCAGGAGGGCTTCGCTATCATGGAATGGCGCCCCTTGTATCCCATATATATGAGCTCGGTCTTGTGGAGGCAGTATCGATTGCACAGAAAGAATGTTTTGCAGCCGGAATCATGTTCGCGAAAACAGAGGGTATCGTCCCTGCGCCGGAACCGACACATGCCATAGCCGCTGCCATACGAGAAGCACTTCATTGCAAGCAAACAGGAGAGAAGAGAACTATCCTCACAGCACTTTGTGGACATGGACATCTAGACATGTCTTCATACGAAAAATATTTGCTAGGGGAGATGCAAGACCTTGATTTAGATCAGAATGCTATTCAAGAGGCACTCAGAGGTGTGCCAATAATTTGATTGTCTCTAAGGCAGAAAACCATAAAAATAACAGATCTGATGAGCTTAGCACTCACATCGCCAGAAACCTGAGGTGAACTGATGTAATCCTAATATGCTGTCATCAGAGAAGGTGCACCTTTATATTTTGGTGCCAATGTGGTGTCATAATATATGAGCAAGCATGTACTCGGTAGGAAATCAACCATCAAAATAAGCGATGTTATGTCGAGGCTGATAGCATGTAACTCCGTAAGCAGCATAGACCCGACCTTGGACCATGGGAACTTGGAAGTAATATCACTTCTGGCAAACTATTTCGAGGTGTTAGGCTTCAAATGCGAGATCATGAAACTCGCTGACAAAAAAGCTAATCTTATTGCCACACTTGGCACCGGCCCGGGTGGCCTTGTTCTCGCGGGACACACCGACACAGTACCGTGTGACGAGGAATTGTGGGACAGCGATCCATTCGCACTCACTGAGCGAAACAACTCTTGGGTCGGCTTGGGATGTTGTGACATGAAAAGCTTTTTTGCCTTATCGATCGCCGCGCTCCAGCGGCACCATGGCAAAAACCTCCGACACCCACTCATAATCATAGCTACTGCAGATGAAGAATCCTCCATGCGGGGAGCCAGAGCCTTAGTGGCCGCAGGAAGTCCGGTTGCTCGCCGAGCGATTATTGGTGAACCAACAGGTATGCGCCCAGTATCAATGCATAAGGGTATCATGATTGAAAAACTTGCCGTCACTGGGAAGTCAGGACACTCAAGTAATCCATATCTGGGTCGTAACGCGATGGAAACAATGCACAAGGTCATATCGCAGCTCTTGGAATTTAGGGATCGTATGCGCCATCAGAAGCATCCTGGCTTTGAAATCGACTATCCTACACTTAACTTAGGGTGTATTCGAGGTGGAGATAACGCTAATAGGATATGCGGACACTGTTTCCTAGCATTTGAAATCAGACCATTACCGGGCATGAATATCGATCAGCTACAGTTTGACCTGGAAAGTGAAATTGCTAAGATTGCCGAGGCTGATCGAGCAGAGTGGAATCTTGAGCGCCTTTTAGTGCCTCCTTTTAAAGCTAATGAAAACTCTGAAATGGTCTCTCTATGCGAAAAACTTACTGGACACACGAGCGGCTCAGTGGCATTTGCCACCGAAGCCCCATATTTTCAGGAGCTTGGGATGGACGTTGTCGTACTGGGCGCCGGAGATATCGAGGTTGCACACCAACCAAATGAGTACCTTTTGTTAGACAGAATTAATCCAAATATCCAATTTTTATCTGAACTTATTGGTCACTGCTGCTTATAATTATGATTATGACATCAAAAAGTTATGTAAATCTTTTCCGTGAGAGCGCGCCTTACATCCATGCTCATCGGGGCAAGACGTTCGTGATTGCTCTGACTGGAGAGGCGGTCGACGGTCCGAATCGTTTTAGTTTGTTGGCAGACATCGCCGTACTGCACAGTATTGGTGTTCGTATCATCCTCGTGCACGGCGCTCGTCCACAGATAGATAAACGTCTGAGCGAAGCAGGTTTTAGGTCCACATTCCACGACGACATAAGAATTTCTGATAGCAAAATGATGCCATACATCGAAGAAGCGATAGTATCGACCCGATTACAGTTGGAGAAATTATTATCTATGGGGCTGCCTAATCCACCAATGTTCGGCGCTCAAATACGTACTGTTAGCGGTAATTTTACTATTGCGAAGCCAGTTGGCATTCGTAATGGAATTGATCACCTTTTCTGCGGCGAAGTACGCCGCATAGACAAGGGGGCAATAGAATCTGCGCTCGACAGTGGTTCCGTTGTGATAATCCCGCCAATTGGATTTTCATCAACGGGTGAAGTCTTTAACCTTTCATACCAAGATTTAGCTTCCGAAGTGGCCTCTTTCATGAAGGCCGAAAAACTCATATTCATCAGCTCTCTCGATGGAGTTTATATTGATGGTGAGCTACAAAAAAGACTGTCTCTTACGACTTTGGCGAAGCTCATTGCCTGTGACAAAGTACAATCAGGGCTGGAAAGAAAAATTTTACAGTCAGCTTACAAATGCTGCTCTAATCAAGTTGCAAGAGTACACCTGATTACCGAAAAAAGTGACGGAGCAATTCTGTCTGAGTTGTTTACCCGAGAGGGTACCGGAACGCTGATATCAGAGGATAAATCGGAAACAATACGTCAAGCAAAGATTGAAGACATCGGGGGATTGCTTGAACTGATTCAACCCCTTGAGCAGCGAGGTATTCTAGTTAAGCGCTCTCGCGAGCGATTAGAGGTAGAGATTGCAAAGTTTTATGTCAGCATCCATCCTGAGGGCTTTATGGTTGGCTGCGCAGCACTTTACCCTCTCAATGATAATATGGGAGAGATTGCCTGTGTTGCCACGCACCCAGATTTTACCAAGCAGGGGACCGCTTCCCGCCTTTTGACAGTGATTGAGGAAAGAGCAAAACAAAAATCTATAAGTAGCCTATTCGTATTGACTACACATGCAGCGCACTGGTTTATTGAAAAAGGTTTTACAGAGTGCGGTCCGGATCTATTGCCCGAAGATAAAAAATTATTGTATAACTACAAACGTAATTCTAAAGTCCTCTCAAAAAAAATGGATCTTCAATTCGCTATGTAGCAGAATTATAATTTCTGTTATCCTTCAGAAAATTTTTTAATTGGAGCATCAGATGCCAAGGTATCGTTCTCGTACAACAACGCAAGGTAGAAATATGGCGGGAGCGAGAGCCTTGTGGCGCGCAACCGGGATGACAGATGACGATTTTCAAAAACCTTTGATAGCAATTGCTAATTCTTACACCCAATTTGTACCCGGACATGTGCATTTAAAGGACATGGGAGATCTAGTTGCTGCTGAAATAGCGGTGGCTGGCGGTATTGCCCGAGAATTCCATACTATTGCAGTGGACGATGGTATTGCTATGGGCCACGACGGGATGCTCTACTCATTACCTTCAAGAGACGTTATTGCCGATTCTGTCGAGTACATGGTAAATGCCCACTGCGCTGACGCGCTTGTTTGTATTTCGAATTGTGACAAGATTACGCCGGGCATGCTAATGGCCGCTATGCGACTAAACATTCCTGCTATTTTTGTCTCAGGAGGACCCATGGAAGCCGGTAAAACAAAGCTTTCAGAGCACTCTCTTGACCTTATAGATGCGATGGTCATCGCAGCAGACGAAGCGGCAAGTGACGACACCGTCGCCGAGTATGAGCGTTCCGCCTGCCCTACTTGTGGATCCTGTTCCGGCATGTTCACTGCGAATTCAATGAACTGTCTTACCGAAGCGCTCGGCCTCTCTCTTCCAGGAAATGGAACTACCCTGGCAACTCACTCCGATAGGCGACAACTATTTCAACATGCGGGACGAACCATTGTCTCTCTAGCCCGCCAACATTATGAGAAAAACGATGACAGCGTTCTCCCACGTTCAATCGCATGTTTCGAGGCATTTGAAAACGCAATGTCCCTCGACATAGCAATGGGTGGTTCCACAAACACAATCCTACATCTACTTGCAGCTGCCCAAGAGGCGAAAATAAACTTCGACCTTCATGATATTGATCGGCTATCACGCAAAGTACCATTGTTATGTAAAGTAGCCCCCAGCACTCCTGAGTATCATGTTGAGGACGTTCATCGCGCTGGAGGTGTAATGGCCATACTTGGAGAACTCGATCGCGCCTCTCTAATTCATAACCAACTGCCGACTGTGCACTCTACAACGCTCAGCGAGGCACTCGCCAAATGGGATATAGCGGAAAATGCTAATGATGAGGTAAGGAAATTTTATAAGGCCGGTCCCGCTGGAATCCCCACTCAAACGGCGTTTAGCCAAAGCACACGATGGCCATCGCTCGATCTCAACCGTGCAGAGGGTTGTGTGAGAGATTACGAGCATGCTTTTAGCTCAGAGGGCGGATTGGCTGTCCTGTTTGGCAATATTGCCGAAGACGGATGTGTGGTGAAAACCTCCGGGGTAGATGAATCAATACTTGTATTTGAAGGCCCAGCCTTTGTGACTGAAAGTCAAGACGCCGCAGTAGAGGCCATCTTAGAAGATAAAGTATCTCCTGGGGACGTTATAATTGTAAGATATGAGGGACCTCGTGGAGGCCCTGGTATGCAGGAAATGTTGTACCCAACCAGTTATATTAAAGCAAAAGACCTCGGTAAGGCTTGCGCATTAATTACTGACGGTAGATTTTCCGGCGGCACTTCAGGACTTTCTATCGGCCATGTTTCTCCAGAGGCTGGAGCGGGCGGCAACATAGCGCTCATACGACATGGTGACATAATTTGTATAGATATCCCTAACCGAAGCATAAACGTTATATTGAGTGACACGGAACTTTTAAGTCGAAGGAAAGCACAACAATCAATAGGCTGGCGTCCATCAGAGCATCGACCCAGATCAATTTCTGCGGCCTTAAAAGCTTATGCCAAACTCGCCACAAGCGCCGACAAGGGGGCTGTGAGAGATCTCTCCCAGCTCTGAGATGTTTTTTACCAATACTCCCAAAAAGGTGTAGTAATTGATTCATGCAAAAAATCATCCAGCTTCTTTCTAGCGCTCAACAGCTGATACATGACGGGAGTCTAAGCTTTTTCGCACCCTCGAATTTTCAAACCAACATTTCTAAGTTTTTGTAACCTCGAACCCTCACTTTCGGAGAACTTTATCCACTGTCTAGGGTATTTCATCGCCTTCTTATCTTTTGCATTTTTTAACGATTTCTTGAATGCACTAATCGCATCGTTAAAGCAGTTAAGGTTTACTAGTGCATTCCCCATCACTAGGTAGTTAGTGTCAGGGCGTTTTACCCCTCCCTTCTTGGAGGCTCGAGTCGCCGCTCTATACGCATCCTTATCTCTTCCTAAATCGAGATAAATGCCTGCTAGCCGGGCCTGTAAATTACCCGTGTCCGCCCTTTCCGAAGCAGCCTCAAGAGCTGACACTGCCGAATCAAGATCTCTAGCCTGATACCATGCAGTTCCCAGGACTTCAAGATTTTTGGATGAGCGCTCCACATAACCATCTTGCATTCCTTTATCAATGATCTTAGCAGCACGATAAGGAACCTCGGCACCAAGGTACATGTATGCCATACTCATCACTTCGCTTTCCTTATTTAACTGGTCATTCAAATAAATTAGCTCAGTACTCACGAGCCGATCCATCTCTCGCTCACGCTCACCGTACATACCACCAAGCTGCTTCCAATATGTCCATTTGGGATAGTGCTTCACAAGCTTTTCCAAAATTTTAATCACTGTTGGGTAATCGCTCTTCTCGTAATAGAGCACACGTTGTAACCCCCAAAAACGCTCTTTCGGCAGGATTCCCTTCGACTCCTGATCTGTGATAGCCATCTCAACTGCAATCAGCGCATCAGCCTTTCGCTCCAGTTGATAGTATATTTGTGCCATAAAATATCTCTGGTCCGCTCCAATGATTGTAGCCTCCGCCAACCACGCTTCAAGCTGAAATGCCGCATTCTTATAGTCTTCTTCAGCGGCATATAACTGCGCAAGTGTATATCGAACGTCTAACCTAACTTCTGGAGGAGTGCCGATTCCCTCAACTACCTTACGATACGCCTTGATTGCATTTGGAAAATCATCAAGCGAAAAATAAACATACGCAGAAAACTGCCAAATCTGGGTCTGCTCATAGTCGCTCTTACAGGTCTTACTGCTAGCTTCTACATCCTGCAGCGCCTTTAAGGACTCGGCCCACAGCTCTTCCTCAAGCGTAACCTGTATCTTCTCGAGAGCCTTCGCGCATTTAGCCCCCACAGACTCTCGCTTGCGTGTTTGAACATCCTTATATTTCTTCTCTGTCTTCTTCTCTTCTGAATGAACCGAACTGACAAAAGAAAACTTGGGTGTTACCACCGAAATTACACAAGAAAGTGCAAAGGCCGAAACCAAAATCAAAAATCTAATTACACAAAACTTCATGCACATTCCCCTATTTCTGCATCTGGAATGTAAACTTGTACATCACACCGGATACTTCTTCAGGTACCCCGTCAACAACTCGAGGATTATACTTAAGCTTGTTTGCAGCCTTTAGGGCTGCCCTTCCAAAACCCCACCCCTCTGGATCTTCCTCAACCATTATCGGATCCCTAACACCGCCAGTGGTAGTAATTATTACTTGGACGACGGCATATCCTTCCTTTCCACGAGATTGCGCTCGACGAGGATACTGGGGTTGAGGCACATATACGGGAATAAAATCGGTGTCTCGAGCAAAAGAACCCAGCCCCACACTCAGATTTTTCGTAACTGGCGCCGCAGCCATGCTTACCATATTCTCTGGAGTCTCGAACTCAATATTATCATCCGGCAACTCCGGAGGAGGTTCCGGTTCGTCGGGCTTCTCTATTTCAGCTACCTTTTCATTGGTAGTCATCTCCCTTTCCACATGTAAAAAATCAGCAATCTTGATAGCCTCTTTTTCATCCATCTCTCTGTTACCAGAATCAATGAGCTTGAACATCAATACGATCAGGGAAAAAGTTACCACGAGCCCAAGTATCGCCGACGTTCCTAGCCTTAATATTGCCATAATCTAAGCTCAGTCATTTTCAACAGAAACAGCTATGGGAGAAATACCAATATCCTTGGCAATGTCCGCAACCTTAGCAACAGATTCGATATTAGATTCATTATCAGCCTGTATCACCATGCCGCCCTTCGGATTATCATTGAAAAGTCGCGTCAGATTGAGTTTTAAAGCAGTGGTTTCTACACGCTTCTTATCTATCCAAAACTCATTGTTGCCGCTTACGGCAACCAAAATACCTACTTTCTTGTATGGATCTGCAGTATTTGCGTCTACCTTACTTACCTCTACCCCAGGGAGTTTAATGAAGGATGCGGTCACAATAAAAAAAATTAGCATTATGAAAACTACATCCAGCATCGGTGTCAGATCTATGGCCTGCCCCTGTTGCTCAGCACTACTTGTTCTAGTCCGCATCTGCGTTCATGTTCCTCAATATTGTCATGTAAACTAATGTCCCTAATGATCCATAGTTAAATGGTCTTCAAGCAGGTGCTTCTCTCGTTCCGCATGACGCTCGACATAGGTCAAGCCAAAAACGCCCGAAAGAGCCGCAACCATACCGGACATAGTGGGCACCGTTGCCTTCGACACCCCTCCTGCCATGGCTTTCGCATCCCCACCGCCTGTGAAAGCCATAACGTCAAACACCACAATCATACCAGTCACCGTGCCCAACAGACCGAATAGCGGCGCCAATGCTACCAGTGTTTTGATCATCATAATATTTTCATCAATTTTGATACTTACCTCTGATATCAACTTTTCCCTGACCTGGCGCGCTCGCCTCGACTGTCTCTCAGACCTCGACTCCCATTTTTCAAGAGCGATATTTACATCCCGACCCACAGCTCCGCGCAGATACCACATACGCTCGAATATAAGGGTCCACATAACGAATAGCAGAACAACAATCGCCCAGAGCACACTTCCCCCTGAATCCATAAACTTGCTCGCCTCAGCAAAAAGATCCTCTAAGAACATATCACCGTGCCTCGACCGAATCTGCGACAATACCGGCGCTTTGTTCCTCTAAGATGTGCAAAATACGCTGGGCTCTCCCGTTGACAAGGGTGTGCATTAGTACAGTGGGAATTGCAACAACCAAACCTAAAACTGTAGTAACAAGCGCTTGAGAGATTCCGCCTGCCATTGCCTTAGGGTCTCCAGCGCCAAACAACGTTATCATCTGGAACGTAATAATCATTCCAGTCACAGTTCCAAGAAGCCCCAATAAGGGAGCAACCATAGCTATAATTTTCAAGAGATTTAGTCCTGACTCGATGGCAGGACGCTCCTTCAGAACCGCTTCATGAAGTTTGAGCTCCAAAGATTCTGGATCAAGTCTTGGATTGTCCTCTGCAACTTGTAAAACCCGTCCAAGAGGGTTTTTAGGGTTAGGAGTAGAGGTTTTTAGCTGAGCGCTAACTCCCGAAGACATCATAAATAAAGCGATAAATCTCCACAATGCCAGTGCGATCGCAAAAGCAAACACCCCGGTAATCACGTAACCAACGATACCGCCAAAATGCCAGCGCTCCTCCAACGTAGGTGTGTTTATTAGCGCACGCAAAAGCCCTCCCCCGAGTGGCCCCGTTGGATCTAACCCAACTTTAGTAAAACCGCCGGTCGCCGACTGAATTTCAGCCGCACTGTCCTGGTATTTGCCGGCGGGCTGTCGGGGAAGCTCCGAGACAATACCGCTGTCAGGATTATATTCAAGATACATTCCATCAGCCAATAAGTTATAGGTTCCAACCCGCACAACCTCCATTTGTTGTTGGTTTCCGCTTGCTAAAGTCACTTGCCTATCAAACTTCACAATACGACCACCCTCTACCATCTCACGCTGCTGCTCAAACCACAACTGCTCTATGTCCTCAATAGATGGGAGCCTCGTATCGCTACTCATTTTGTCAATTAACTCACCAAGAAAATCAGTACGACCCGGAATCTGAGAGCTCACGACTGATTGTTTGAGGTTTTCACGTACATCTCCAGCCGCTCCAGTTAAATGTCCAAAGAGCTCCTTCAAAGAGCCTAGACGTTTATCTAATTGTTGCCTGAGTGCTGCAATCTTCCTCTCATTATCTCTTATATTTTGCTCAAGCTGGTCTGAGCGACGTTCTTCAGCAGCCCTAGTAGCTTGGGCTTTCTTTAACAATCTTCCCTGCTCATTTTTATCGGAATTAAATTCGATTTGACGTTTATTGTATTCTGATGTCTCCGTACGTTTTGAAGTTTCAATCATCTGCAAAAGCTCATCGAGGCTTTTTGCATCTTGAGCATTCAGTGAGGTGCTGACCAGCGAAAACCCCAGAAACAGTGACAAAACGCTTATTTTTACTGGATTTTTCATTATAGCATCTCCGGTGCAGTGATAGGCATCTCAATAACATCTTGCGGTGATAACTTCTTAGCTATCCGAATTCCTTGGTCAATAGGCCGTCGATACTCTGAACCAAGTGTTTGCCATGATCCAGTACCCTTATTCCAAGCTCCGGTCTGCGACTTATCTTTAGTTTGATATGCTAGGGCAACACGCCCAATCCGGAGAACGTCCACTTCGACTTCGGTACCATTTGCATTTATGTCGATCATTGCCCTATAAGTCTCGAGTGATCGACTATAATCCGATTCGATATCATAAACCTCCAGAATCTGTCGGAACTTCTCGGCAGCAGAAAATCGAGCACTATCTAAATTTACTGACAAGTCCTCAATAGCACCCAACCGCTGCTCTATCTTAAATGGCATATCGAGGGCGATAAAATCTTCCAAACTATCGAGCATGCTTATCATCAAAGGAGTTATCCCTCGCTCGATTACCGTTGCATTCGCAATTGACTCTTCAAGCTCTGACATCATCTTCTTTTGACTACTAACCTGACGCTCGAGTTGTGAGTTATATACTCTTAGTGACTCGATTTGCTTGTTGACTTGTTTAAATTCCTGCAAAAGGCCATCAGTCTGATCGGCGATACGGTCGACCCTTACCTGCGCGACTCTCGCCGCCTCTACCTTTGCGGCTCCTGCCCTTAAGATATCACCGACCTCAGTCGCCATACACCATGGAGACAGTAACGTAGCAACCGAAGTTGTAAAGAATATGAATGATTTGATAGATGTCTGTTTCATGGTTCCCTCAGTTTTAAGCCCTTTCTATGGGGTTAATCTTATTTGTAAAACTTTGTCATGCGAATTGAACAAAGTACTGTGTAACAAACTTAGGATTGTCTTTTTAGCAGGGTCGTGTCAAAGAATCAATGGAAGTACAAAAAAAACACTCTTAATAAATTTTTTTAAAAATAATAAAAACGTTCAAACAACGTTTGGGCTTTCCTTTCGATCCAGCGTAACAAAGGTATATTTTAGATTGTCTACGCCCTTCCCAGGCCGTCTGTCTTTTACTTCCCAATCGTCTCGATCAATGGCTGGGAAAAAAGCATCTCCCATCATTTCAGATTCCACTTCCGTGAGGTAAAGCCTGGACACAAATGGTAGCCATAATTTGTATATCTGTTCCCCTCCAATAATAAAAGCTTCCTTACGAGCATCTCGAGAGCAGAAGCTAAGTGCTTTGTCATATGACTCCTCGATACTATGCACTACACTAACATTCTTGCAAAAAAATCCAGAATCACGCGTAAGAATGATGTTGGCGCGACCAGGTAAGGGTCTACCTATAGAGTCAAAAGTTTTTCGGCCCATGACGATTGGACTCCCCATGGTAATTTCTTTAAACCGCCTTAAGTCCTCAGAAATATTCCATAACAACTGATTTTGAAATCCAATCGCCAAATTTCGACCTGTTGCAGCAATTATTGAGAAACGAATCATACAGCTACCGGGGCCCTAATTACATCATGAGGCGCATAGCCCAACAATTCAAAATCTCCATAAACGAACTCTGCTATATCTTTTACCTCTGGATTGATTCTTAGTTTAGGTTGGGGAAGCGGCTCACGCGCCAGCTGAAGTTCAACCTGGCGACTATGATTGAGATAGAGGTGTGCGTCTCCGAGGGTGTGAACAAAATCTCCCAAACCAAGTTCGCAAATGTGAGCCACCATAGAGGTCAACAGCGCGTAAGATGCTATATTGAAAGGAACGCCTAAAAAAATATCAGCACTTCTTTGATAAAGTTGGCAGGAGAGTTTCCCCTCACTCACATAAAATTGGAAGAGTGTGTGGCATGGCGGCAACCCAGACTTAATCATGACTGGAATCTCTCTCGGATTCCAAGCTGAAACAACATGTCTACGAGAGTTAGGATTAGTTTTTATATCCTTTATGACTTGCTCCAACTGGTCCACACCCTCAAAATTTCTCCACTGCTTACCATAGACTGGTCCCAAGTCTCCAAATTTACGCGCGAACTCTTCGTCAACTTTAATTCGCTCAACAAATTCCGACATTTTCTCTTCTCGGCCTTTGGATTGAATCGACAACTCACCCTTGACCTTTGATTCTCTCAACCAATTTTCAAAGGGCCAGTCGTTCCAAATACTTACTCCGTTCTCAACCAAATAGCGTATATTTGTGTCACCCCTGACAAACCACAGTAATTCGTGGACAACTGATTTAAAGTGAATTCTTTTAGTGGTAATAAGAGGGAAGCCAGCACCCAAGTCAAATCTCATTTGATAACCGAAAATGCTTTTCGTGCCGATTCCGGTGCGGTCTTGCCTCTCAAACCCATTTCTTTGAACGTGTCGCATCAGTTCAAGATATTGGTGCATAAATCAACCCCTTTTGGTCTTGTTGTTTTGCAATTCAAACGATCCTCGACACAACCAGAGCCCCCCTAAAATCATCGGCAAACAGAGTAGTTGGCCACGGGTCATCCAATCGATTAGGCCAAACGTCGCAGATTCATGTAAAAATTGTGGGTCCGGTTGGCGCAGAAATTCAACTAAAAAACGAACTACGCCATATCCAAGTAAGAATATTCCCGAGATCGAACCCGCTTGGCGTGGTTTTCGAGCAAACCAATTAACAAGAATGAAAAGAAGCACCCCCTCTCCAAATGCTTCATACAACTGCGAAGGATGACGATACAGTTGTTCAGAGTCAGCGGGGAATAACATTGCCCAGGGAGCATCGCTCGGCCTTCCCCAAAGTTCTTGTCCAATAAAATTTCCTATTCGGCCGAAGAAAAGGCCGGTAGGTACCAAAGGCGCAATAAAATCGGTAACGCTTAAAAAGGGAAGTTTTTGTTTTCGCGAGTAAAGCAAGGCAAAGCACATTACACCCAGCAATCCTCCATGAAAAGACATTCCACCCTCCCAAAGCCGAATTACAAGAACGGGATCTGCTAACCATTGGTCCAGGCTGTAAAAGAGCATATAACCCAGTCTACCGCCCAAAATTACTCCCCAAGCACCGTAAACTATCAAGTCCTCAACCTCAGCTTTCTTAATCGGGGACCAAGGCGCTCGGCAATTTTTAATTGCCAGTAACCAAGCCAACATAAAGGCCAAAAGATACATGAGACCATACCAATGGATGTGAATAGGACCGATATTTAGATCAAATACCTCATAGGGTCCAATAGATAGTGCCACGGGGTCGATCGCTGGATAATTAAGCATAAAATTTTTTATACCAGGTTATTAAGTAATAAAAGCCCATACAAATTTCTTTGTCGCGAGGTGCCTTAAAACGTATTCCAGAGACTAATACTATTTTTAATATGTTTTTCAGGAGTAATAAAATTTATGGACAATTATACTAAACTGTTCGTCTACTCGATAGACCGATGATATAGCTTTGTGAGGTCAGGATTCTTCAACTCGCTCGCTAAGAATTCCATCACCTCGTTCGCGTGAGTTATTTGTATCGATCTATCCGCAAGATCCCGTGCCTTTCTTACTGAAACTTGTAGCAACATTGATTTTACCCGCGAAAGGCAACTTGCACTCATTGAAAGGTGCCTATATCCCAAGCCGACCAACAAGACGGCACCTAAAGGATCACCAGCTAACTCTCCACAAATACTTACCTCACATCTGGCATTGTTTGCTTGTTTACTTATAGTATGCAGTGCAGACAACACGCTGGGATGGAAGGAGTTATACAGACTTGCAACCCTCGGATTATTACGATCAACTGCAAGTAAATACTGTGTTAAATCATTGGTTCCAACTGAGAGGAAATCGACTCTCTTGGCTAGTTGCTCGACCTGATACACTGCCGCTGGAACTTCAATCATGGCGCCAATCGGAGGTTTCTTGATGCAGAGATCCTCCTCATTAATGAGTTCCTCAAAAGCTCGATTTACGAGTTGTAAGGCTCCGTCAAGCTCTCCAATACTACTTATCATAGGCAACATAATTTTTAAATTTTCGTTATTTTCAGATGCGCGCAACATGGCCCTTATTTGCACAAGAAAAATCTCTGGGTGATCCAAAGATATTCTTATACCTCGCCAACCGAGAAAAGGGTTCTCTTCCTCGATCGGGAAATACGGCAATGCTTTGTCTCCCCCAATATCAAGAGTCCTCATGGTCACCTTTTTGGGAGCAAATGCTTGCAGCTGTTCTTTGTAAATCAGCACCTGTTCGTCCTCAGTAGGGAACCCTAAATGCGCAAAAAAAGGAATTTCCGTACGGTAGAGGCCCACGGCCTCAGCCCCACTCTTGAGAGATCGCATTACATCTTGGCGCAATCCCGTGTTGACGAAAAGAGAAATGTGCTCCCCATCAGGAGTTATACAGGGAATGTTCCTCAATCTTTCAAGATCCTTATCTAACAATTCTTCCTCGCGTCGCAGTGCGAGGTAGTGCCTTCTTCTCGCTCTTGAAGGTCTTGTTATAATGACTCCTTTAAAACCATCTACAATGACATCTTTCCCTAATAAATCTGCCAAAGGAAAAGTCGTGGCCCCCATCACCGTCGGAATTCCCAAAGCCCGGGCGACAATCGCTAGGTGCGAGTTACTGGAGCCTTTTAACGAAATAATACCCGCCAGGCGATCTACTGGGATATCTGCTAAAATTGTGGCGGAAAGATCTTCGCCGACTAAAACTACACGTTTGGGGATTGTCTTGACGGTAATATCATCTTGCTGGAGATATGAAAGTACTCGTTTTCCTAAATCTAAAACGTCTGCGGCGCGCTCTCGGAGATACTTGTCCTCCATTTTGCGAAACGTTTTCACGTGTTCTAAGATCACACAACTCCAAGCGGTCGACGCTGCCTTTCCAGAATGAATCGCCCCAACCACCTCTGCTATCAAAGACGGATCATCAAGCAGACGTATGTAAACTTCAAACAGTGCAAACTCCTCTGAACTCAATTTTTCTTTGAGCCCCTGACCCAGCTTCCACATGTCATGCTTTGCAGATTCAAGAGCTTCATTAAACAACTGAACCTCTAGATCTACATTGTCGCAATTTCTCTCTGGAACCTGCGATAAATCAGTGTTCACTGATGCAAGCACTATTTTCCCCATTCCTATGCCAGGAGAGCTGGCAATTCCTTGGAAGGTCGACTCTAGACTTTTACCCTTTCGGGGAGCGGAGAGACGGCTGAGTACACCTGTTTCATCTGCATGAGCGATAGCACCGGAAAGCTGTGCTCCTATAGTGACCAAGAATGTTTCCTCTTCCTGAGCGAACCGCCTTTCGTTGGTTTGTTGCAAAACAAGAACACCCAACACCTTGCGGTGATGGATAATCGGGACACCCAAAAAAGAGTGGAAAGGCGACTCATCAGCCTCAGGAAAATATACAAAATTTGGATGTTTATCCGCATTCTGTAAATTTAGCGGCTCCTCTTTAGCCGCTACTAAGCCCACCAGGCCCTCTCGCATTCCCAGTCTTATCTTGCCAATAGCTTGTCTCCGAAGACCGTCAGTAGCCATCAAGACGTATCGCTGATCTTTTCGGTCAAACAAGTAGATCGAACACACTCCTGCATTAAGAGCCTCTTTCATCTCTCGAACAATGATTTCCAACACCTCAGGCAAACTTCGGGCACTATTAACTTCCTCGATAATATTTCTTAATGAATCTAACATGCTCGCGTATCCGCATCATACTTTTTTATCTGCAAGGCATAATTCTTTTCAGAGAACTCTCTTAGCGCAGAACGATATACCTCTCGCTTAAACGGCACTACAGTAACAAGCGGGTGCCAATAACTGACCCATCGCCAATCATCAAATTCTGAGGTATCGGTATAATCGAAACGAACCCTGTTCGGACTTGTTTTTAACTTTAGGAAAAACCATTTTTGCTTTTGACCTACGCATAAGCGTCCTTCACTTACCCTCTGATAAGCTGAGGGTATTTTGTATTTAAAACAATGTTTAGAAACTTGAAGAATAGAAACATCTCTTGCATCTAGACCAATCTCCTCACGTAACTCTCTATACAAAGCTTCCTCATATGTCTCACCAGCATCTACTCCTCCTTGAGGAAATTGCCATGCTTCCTGGCCCGATCTTTTTGCCCAAAAAACTTTTCCAAAACCGTCACTCAGGACCATGGCTACATTTTCACGTAAACCGTTCTCATTTATCACCACTATTTTTCCCTCTCTTCGCTCAAAGCGAAAATGGTAAACTCTCAAAATTAATTTCTTGAATAATCTGCTTATCGAATATACTTGTAAAGGGTAGCAAATAACTCATAGGTGTGGAAATGGCACTAGCATTGTTTGACCTTGATAATACTCTGATCGCAGGGGATAGTGATCATAGCTGGGGGCAGTTCCTTGTAGATGGTGGTCACGTAAACAAAGTTTTCTATAAGGAACAAAATGATAAGTTTTTATCAGATTACGTCGCTGGAAAACTGAACATTTATGAATATCTAAAATTCTCCCTGGGGTTTTTAAGTGAAACACCCTTCGCAAAACTCATAAAGTTGCGGAATGAGTTTATCACAAACGTAATAGAATCAATGCATCTACCGAAAGCAAAAGCATTACTTGAGACACATCGCGACGCAGGAGACCATTTAGTCATTATTACTTCCACTAACAGTTTTATTGTCAAACCGATATGCTGCATGCTGGGTGTAACAGATATAATATCTACCGATTTAGTTATCTCAGACGGCGAATTCACAGGCGAGGTTCAAGGCATTGTGCCCTTCCGAGAAGGGAAGGTTATTCGTCTACATTCATGGCTATCAAAAACCAACGCCTCTCTTGAAAATAGTTGGTTTTACTCTGATTCGGTGAACGACATACCTCTTATGCAAATTGTTTCAAATCCTGTGGCTGTCGATCCAGACGACAAACTATTTAACGTTGCAAAAGATCGTGATTGGAAGATAATCTCTTTAAGAAAATAAAGTAAAAGCTGTGGCCATAAATCGTGGTCAGTCATCCTTAAAATAGTCCTCATACTGGTGTTCATCCATCAAATCCTTTAGCGATTCAAGGTCTTTTGGTCGAAGGCGCAATAACCACCCTAAATCATACGGAGAATCATTAATAAGTGATGGTTCTGCGCTCAAATCTTCATTAAGTTCCAATACCTCGCCGCTGATCGGCGCATATATATCCGATGCTGCCTTAACCGACTCTACGATTGCTATCTCAGCACCCAAATCAAGATATTCCCCTTTGTCTGGGAGCTCCACAAAAACGATATCTCCCAACGCTTGTTGCGCATAATCAGTAATGCCGATTAGCACTGAACCATCTGCTTCCAATCTGATCCACTCATGACTTGCAGAGTATTTTAGCTCGGCCCGAATTTCGCTCATAAAAATCTCCATAAACTAAGGTACATAATAATCATCGCAACAACACAAACTTTAATTAAATAAAAAACAGGAGGCTAGGATGGCGTATCATACACGCTGAAAAAAAAATTATCAGATAAACGCAGTACACCTAACAATTGGAGCTAATTTAATGCTAAAACTTGCCTTTATCTATACTTCCGCAATGTATTTGCTAATGTCTCCGGCGTTAAGCTTTTCCGACCAACTAGAATTAACTAATGGTGATGTCATTCAAGGTAACCTAATCTCTGAATCTGATGACCATATCCTTTGGATGTCAACTATATTAGGCGAACTTTCTATTAAACGCTCATTCGTGAGGACTATTCAAAGCGAAGCCATTGCAGATCCCCCTATTAGGATCAATACCACTCTTGAAAATCTTAGCATACAACCGAAATACGCGGGGGATATGTCAATATCGGGTTCTACTGCCAGTGGAAATCAGTCTCGTCGAGATTGGAATATTGATCTTAGACTAGAGCGAAGGGCAAAAGAATTGCGACAAATAGGTCTTTTCGAATATGAGAATCATAATTTAGACAATATTCGGGCAAGTGACGCTTTCGAAATATCTTACGCCGCTGATTGGTTCTTTAAAGATCGCTGGTTCCTGAGAAACGAATTATCTTTTGCAACTGATGAAGTAAGAGCAGTCGAATTACGTTATGGAGTTGGCTCTGCGCTGGGACTGCAACTCATAGATGACATGAATTCAAAACTGTCTGTTGAATCGGGATTAATGTGGCTCTCGGAGGAACAAAACTTCGGTGTTTCAAGTGACAATTTGACATGGAGTTGGTCACTGTATTATTCCCTCATATTTTGGAATAACGTAACAATTGCTCATCGTCAAAATATTAATGTCGCAATTGATGACATCAGGGACAGCGAATCTGACTTTGACGTGTCTCTAAAATTACCTCTGATTGACAATTTATTTGCCGAGCTAAAATTTGAATGGCTTTATGATAATCAGCCAGTTCCTGGAAAGGAATTATTGGATACCCAATTTTCTATGGGTATAAACTATTCCTGGTAATGGTCGGCATAATGAAGGTAAATCGAATAATCGCGCACATCTAATCAACGATCTCATAGCAAACTCAATTAAAAAAGAGATGTCACTCGTTGTTACGTGCCTCAAAACACTTCTTTGAAACGATTTTTCAAAAAATTTTACATTTTAAAAAAAAAATTCGCATCTGCTTTCAAAACACCCTAATATGGTACTGTTACGGAGAAGAAATCTCGTAATTGTGTTCGCTATGCTTATTGTTAAGCTCCAAGAAGCGAAGTTGGCTAGCCCCGTAATGAGGCTGGATAATTAATCGCCTTAAACGGTATACAAATTTAAGTGAGGTAGTTATGTCAGGGGAAAGAGTTTCTGGCACTGTAAAGTGGTTCAACGACAGTAAAGGGTTTGGATTTATTGAGCAAGAAGGTGGAGGAGATGTATTCGTGCATCACAGCGCTATACAAGCTGAAGGGTTCAAATCACTCAAAGAGGGTCAGTCTGTTACGATGGTTGTAACACAAGGCCAGAAAGGTGCTCAAGCAGAAAATGTTATAGGCGAATAGAAAAACAAGATTACGAATTCAATAGAAGCATCCTTCAAATATTGATCATTATGAATAATTTTTAATCACGCCTAGCTAAACAGTTAGCTAGGCGTGATATTTGAAGATGTTTGAGCGGCAAGTGAGGCAAGATAGCGTGGGCATCGATGGCGATTCGACATTGAGCCTCTGTCAGTGAAATCGAAACTGTAAATTTCGGTGAAACGCCCGCTGTTTCTTATTTTATTTTGGCTTCTTTGTAAAGCACGTGCTTTCGGACAGTCGGATCGTATTTCTTCATTTCCATTTTCTCGGGCATATTGCGCTTATTTTTGTCTGTAGTGTAAAAGTGTCCCGTTCCCGCACTAGAAACTAGTCGAATTTTTTCTCTAATTGATTTAGCCATCGGTCCCCCCTAAATTTTTTCCCCTCGATTTCGCATATCTACCAGAACCTTTTCTATGCCCAGTTTATCCACTATACGCAAACCTTTCATCGACAAGCGAATTTTAACAAACCGATTTTCCGACTCTACCCAAAATCGATGAGTATGAAGATTAGGCTCAAAACGTCTTCGTGTGCGATTTTTTGCATGCGAAACATTGTTCCCAAACATGGGCCTTTTCCCAGTTACCTGACAGACTCTTGCCATAATTGGATACGCCTATTATTCGAAAATAAAACACCCAGAAATCTTAGTAAAAAATTTTCTAGACCCTGTAATCACTTTCGTTCTTAAAAGGGAGCTTTTATACCAGAAGGAGAAGAATGAATCAAATATCGACAGAAAACAATCGCCTAATAAAATGATTTTTCAGATTCAATCGTACATTCAACTACTGAGAACATACCCTAAAAAACAGTCTGACCTCAATGAAACTTTTTTAATGTATAAGTATACTGTTCTGTTGGGCTAGAGGAATAGTGAGCACTTATTTGGACAACATAAAATCAAATTACATGCTACTATACTTTTTCGGTTATTGTTTATGCTCGTGTCCGAGACGCTATATGCTTACAAATAAACGAATTTTAATTGGGATCACCGGTGGCATTGCCGCATATAAAAGTGCCGAAATCGTCCGTTCATTGAGACATGAGGGGGCACAGGTCCGGGTGATTATGACCAAAGCTGCAAAAGAATTCATTCCTCCCCTCACTCTCCAAGCACTCTCCGGAAACCGTGTGTATAGCGAATTAATCGATGTTGATGCTGAAGCTGGAATGGGTCATATCGAGCTGGCTAAGTGGGCGGACCTACTACTAATTGCACCGGCTACCGCAAATTTTATCTCTGACATGACTTACGGCAAAGCAGATTCGCTCCTAGGCAGCGTTCACTTGGCTACGACTGCCGATATATTGATCGCTCCAGCCATGAACCAAGCAATGTGGAAAAGCGCAGCAAATCAAACTAATATAGGTCTATTGGAACGTCGAGGAGTCAAGCTGATCGGACCAGAGGAAGGACCCCAAGCTTGCGGCGATTTTGGTGTGGGCCGCATGGCTCCAAATACCGCAATTGTTAAAGGTGTTATTGAACAATTCACTCTGCAGAGTCTTCACTCCAAAAAAGTGGTAATTACTGCTGGGCCAACCAGGGAAGCAATTGATCCTGTTCGTTATATCACAAATCGAAGTTCGGGGAAAATGGGATACGCAATGGCAGAAGCAGCAATCGAAGCAGGTGCACACGTCACCCTCATTTCAGGGCCAGTGTCTATTTCTCCTCCAGAGCGATGTTGTGTTGTAAATGTAGAAACTGCTAGTGAAATGTATGAAGCAAGTTTAACCGCTTGCGACGGCGCTGACATTTTCATTGCAACAGCCGCTGTTGCTGATTACCGCTGCGAAACTATCAGCAGCAAAAAAATAAAAAGAACCGCAGACACAATTACATTGAACTTTAAAAAAAATATTGACATCCTAACTGAAATACGCCGGGCTAATAGAGATCTATACATGGTCGGTTTTGCTGCTGAGACTGAGAATATGGAGATAAACGGGTATCAAAAGTTGCGGAGCAAAAATTTAAATGCCATCGTGGCAAATGACGTGTCTCGTGCAGATGTGGGATTCGACAGCGATGAAAACGAGGTTTACTGGATGACAAGCGAATCCGTGACTCATATCAACAAAAAACTCAAAGAGCAACTTGCAAGAAACCTTATCGCTAAAATTGCCAATGAAATTAATACCATATCGTTATGTGAAAAACATTTCTGAAAAGTTTATTAAAATTGAATGGATTTTAAAGTTTGGAATTTAACAGCCTTATTAAGAAGATTGCCTCTGACCCTTTAATCATTGCTTCAATGTTGCTGTCTGTTGCTGCAATGGGGTTCAGTGGTCAATATTTATTTCAAGAATATATTCCCAACAAACGTATTGAAATTATTAATAAGAATTACAAAAAAGATTTACTAAAAACAAGCAGTGAAATTGACAATTTGATAAGATCAACAGCATCGCGATTACGTGCAATCTCGGAAAAGCAGGATATATCGCAACTTATGGCTGATGACGACAAAGCTCTTCTAGATGCAGCTATGCTCGTAGCCAAAGGACAAGTTTTATACCCAGAGAACCTATTTTTATTAGACAAAAACCTAGCAACAGGCGTTGAGGCATTGAGTCCAGCAGCTTTAGCTTTCGCACGCAATATCAAAAATGATGGGGAAACTGGTGCAAAGGCAATCCGAGTGTCAGGAGAATGGAAGGTTGTTATAAGTGTACCTTTGATCTTTCAAAGCGAAATTATGGGGCAATTTTTCTTACAACAGCCGATTAATATACTCAACGAGATTTTAACCGGAGGTGATGAAACTCAAGGTACTATATTTTTAGAGCAAATTGAGGATAATCGCTTGGTGACTAGGTTATTGGTAATTGGCGAACCAACCTCAGAAAAGTCAGGTACTAGTAATTTCGATCACTATTATCCCTTAGAATTTATAGGATGGAGGCTAAAATTTAATCCCTCGAAAGAGCTGGAAAATATAATTTCAGAAAATGAATTGCCAATGTGGGTCATTATTTTGAGTGTTATAATAATATGGCTCGGCTCTATCCTTACCTTGATCAGAAATCGCGTCAATCGAGGCAGCGAAGCGATTAGTATTTTTACACGTCAATCCAAAGACGTAAGCACTATCCGCTTCCCTCAGGGTGATCTTCAAAAGAAAGAGCAAGCTGTAGAAAAAGAGAATAACACAAAGTCTGATGAAACATCGCTAACAACGGATAATTCTCAAGATGAGCGCGAATCACACAAACAAGTAGTCACAGAGGTGTCAGATTCACATGGAAAGAGCAACTCAGCTGAAGAGGATAATAAAGCACTTCATGATCTTGATAACGAGTGTTCTGATTTCGTCCTGCCAAATTTAGTTTTTAGAGATTACGATATTCGTGGCTTAGTTGAGAATGAAATTACTGACGAGTTTGCACTCAGATTAGGAAAAACTCTTGGCTCTCTTGTTTTGCGTCGAGGAAATAATGCTATATATATTGGTCGAGATGGTCGAAATAGCTCTCAGCACCTATCGACAATAGTGTGTGAAGGACTTCTTTCAACCGGTTGTAATGTCATTGATCTCGGTCAAATAGTCACTCCTGCACTCAATTTTGCTATTCATTATTCGGGACAATCTTCATGCGGCATTATGGTAACCGCTAGTCATAATCCAGCTAATTTTAACGGCTTCAAAATCATCGTGCAGGGACAAGTTCTTGCCGGCAACATGTTGCAACTACTTAAACCCATAATGAACTCTCAGAACTACACTGAGGGCCGGGGAGAGTACTTCTCCAGACTAGTAATTCCCCAATACGTGCGTCAAATTTTTGAGGACATAGGATTAGTCCGGGAATTTAAGATCGTCATTGATGGAGCAAATAGCGTGACTGGGCCAGTGGCTTTAGACCTATTTGAGAGCTTAGGTTGTCGAGTGGTCCCGCTTTACTGCGAAATAGATGGATCATTTCCCAATCATGATCCCAACCCCTCTGACGAATTTAATCTTATAGATCTGAAAGCCCGAGTGAAAAGTGAGGGCGCCGATTTAGGTTTTGCATTTGATGGAGACGGTGATCGTCTAGTTGTGGTTACCCATGAGGGGAATATTTGCTGGCCAGATAAATTACTGATGCTGTTCAGTCAGGACATTCTTCAGCAATCGCCAGGAGCTTCAATAGTTTTTGATGTAAAATGCAGTAATAAGCTTTCAGCCTTAATTCGCGAATGTAATGGCGAGCCAATAATGTGTAAAACGGGACATGCCCACGTAAGAAAGGCACTTCAAGAGGAAAATGCTATCTTAGGTGGGGAATTCAGTGGGCACATATTCTTCAATGACCGTCGTAAGGGCTTTGATGATGGCCTTTACGCAGCTGCGCGTCTTTTGCAATTGTTGTCAACTACGTATAAAAGCTTACATGTGTTGCTTGCCGAATTCGACAGCTGTGCACATACTGGCGAGATACGCATTCCAGTTGCGGAAAGTTCAAAGTTTCAGCTTATGAGGGAAATTGAGGAATCTTGTGAATTCAAGGGCGCTAGAGTACAACGTTTAGACGGTCTTCGCGTTGAATATCCGCAAGGTTGGGGACTCATAAGGGCATCAAATACATCGGGCAATTTAACCCTTAGATTTGAGGCTGAAGATCAAAACATCCTTGGATATATAAAACAAACTTTCAAATACAAGCTCGCGCCTTTGATTCCCAATATTGAAGAGTATTTATGAACACCCCTCGTCAAGACATTGATGCTGAAACAATTATTAAAGTGATCTCGAGAGCACTTCCTTATATCAAGAAGTTCTCAGGAAAGACGATGGTAATAAAATATGGCGGAAGCGCAATGATTAATGAACAACTTGAAGCTTGCTTTGCTGAAGATATCGTTCTTATGCAAGCTGTTGGTCTCCGCCCAATCATCGTTCATGGTGGAGGACCGCAAATAGGTGACCTTCTTGAGCGACTCGGAATATCGTCACGTTTCATTGATGGTATGCGAGTTACAGATAGTAGAACCATGGATGTTGTTGAAATGGTTCTCGGTGCATCGGTAAATAAGCACATCGTGAACCTTATTGACAATGCTGGGGGAACTGCTTTTGGAGTTACTGGTAAAGACGGTCAACTAATTCGTGCGAAAAAACTCGCTATAACTAAGAGCAATCTTAATATATCAGAGGCTGATACCGAGGATATTGGCCAGGTAGGGGATGTTGAAACGATTAACACCTCCGTAATCACGATGCTTCAAGACAATGGTTATATTCCAATTGTGGCTCCGATAGGTGTAGGAAAAGATGGTAAATCTTACAACATAAATGCGGACATTGTGGCCGCAAAGATCGCCGAAGTTTTAAAAGCTGAAAAGTTAATTTTAATGACTAATGTTGCGGGACTACTTGATAAATCTGGTAATATTTTAACAGGGCTTGATACTCCGAAAGTCGATCAGCTAATCGCCGATGGTACTGTGTATGGAGGGATGCTCCCCAAAATCGCTTGCGCTCTGAAAGCGGTAAAGTCAGGTGTAAATGCTGCCCACATAATTGATGGTCGGGTTGAACATGCACTTATGCTGGAAGTTTTTACTGATGAAGGAGTTGGCACACTCCTCACCCGTAAAAACCATTCCCAGTCAGAGGGGGCATTTCAATGAGCCCCAAAAAAGGTTCTCGCGCTCAAGAAATACTTCGAGCTCTTGCACGAATGCTGGAGTCATCGAAAGGACAAAGGATAACAACCGCCGCTCTAGCATCCGAGCTTGGCGTGTCTGAAGCGGCTCTTTACCGGCATTTTCCCAGTAAAACGCGTATGTTTGAAGGTTTAATTGAATTTATAGAAGAGACTGTTTTCGGGAGGGTTACGTCGATAATAGAGGAGAAGTCATCGCCAAAAGAACAATGCTTTAGGATTCTTACACTCACTTTGAATTTCGCCGAGAAAAACCCGGGAATCACGCGAATTTTGAACGGCGATGCGCTAACCGGGGAAACAAAACAGCTCCATACGCGTGTTGCACAATTTTATGACCGCCTTGAAAGTCAGTTGAAACAAATATTACGAGAAGGGCAAGTTCGTGAGGGCTTTAAGGTAAATGTTCCAATTGGAGTGGCAGCAAATTTTATGTTGTGCAGCGCAGAGGGGAAAATCCATCAATTTGTTAGGAGCGACTTTAGATATCTGCCAAGCACCGATTGGAATGAGCAGTGGAAATTGATCAGCGCTGCCATATTCTGATAATTAGAACGTTCCATTAACAACCGTCAGATCACAAACACCCGAGCTAACAAGCTTAAATTCCATATTTGTGCCTATAATCCCCTACTGCGTTTGCCCAGACTCGCATTTCGGGACGCTCGAGCAAAAACGCAAAAATATCGTCGATATCAATAACGCTAATAATTGGAATACTAAATTTTTTTTGCAGCTTCTGTGCTACTGTATCACCATCATTTGCGATCTCTCTTCGGTCTAGTCCCACAACAACCCCAACAACGTTAGCCTCTTTCTTGTCATCAAGCAATTGGAAGATTTGTGTGACAGCCGTGCCAGCAGTTATCACGTCATCAATTATTAATATATTGCCCACAGGCGGTGCACCGACAAGCCTTCCACCTTCTCCATGAGTCTTCTTTTCTTTTCGGTTATAACAATACCCAACTTCCAGTCCATAAACTTCGTAGAGAGCTGAGACGGTAGATATTGTAAGCGGAATTCCTTTGTATGCGGGCCCAAATAGAACATCAAACGGCAAATTAGATTCAATTATAGCAGCTGCATAGCAACGTCCCAGCGTCGTAATTGCAGAACCTGATGAGAATTTCCCCGCATTAAAAAAGTATGGAGATCGTCGTCCCGACTTGAGTTCAAACTCCCCGAAAGTGAGGACATTGTTTTTAATAGCTTCAGAGAGAAATTCATATTTAAACCTTTTCATAAATGAGCGCGCATCACAAGCCTAACGAATCTATTTGAATTTGCACCAATTTATGGATGCTTAACTTTGCTAAGTTCATCATATCCTCCAACTGTCCCCTTGAAAATGGATTTCCCTCTGCAGTACCCTGAATCTCCACAAAACCGCCATCTCCGTTCATCACAACATTCATATCTGTCTCGGCACGAGAATCTTCAAAATAATCAAGATCAACTACTGCTAGTCCAGCATAAATCCCAACTGATACTGAGGCAATTAAGGAGATCACGGGATCTTTTTCTATAGCACTTTTCCTGAGCAAATACTGAGTCGCATCAACTAAGGCAACGCAAGCTCCCGTGATAGAGGCCGTGCGAGTCCCTCCATCAGCCTCGATCACGTCGCAATCAATGTGTATAGTATTTTCCCCCAGATGATTTAAATCAACACATGCTCGCAATGAACGTCCAATGAGCCTTTGGATTTCTAGCGTTCTCCCGCTTTGCTTTCCGCGCACGGCTTCACGAGCCATCCGACTATTAGTCGACCTCGGTAACATTCCATATTCCGCGGTTACCCAGCCTTTTCCTTGTCCACGTAAAAAACGAGGCACCCCAGGCTCAACACTTGCCGTACAAATAACTTTTGTCGATCCGAATTCAACCAAAACTGATCCTTCCGCATGTCTACTGAAATGTCGCGTTATTTTTACTGACCTCATCTGATCAGGAGATCGACCACTGGGGCGCCTCATAAAAAGTCCTTTTTGTGCAGGATAATGGAATAGTATATCGAGATAAAAGTCCTCATGGGTAAATTTTAAAATGCTCTGGAAAATTTTGCAGCTTAAAAAACTTTTTTACGCGAGCTTTTGCTACCATAGGAAAAATTAAGCTTGGAGATAACTAATGCCTAGAAGCATGACAGCCTTTGCACGGAACCGCAGCGAATTGGGCTGGGGTACAATTTCTTGTGAAATTCGATCTTTAAATCATCGATTTCTTGAAACAAGCTTCCGACTACCTGAATCTTTTCGACAAACTGAACACTCGCTTCGCGAAATTGCGCGTACCAGACTTCAGCGAGGCAAAATTGATTGCTCAATACAACTTTTATTTACCGAAAATGAAAATCTTTTAGAGGCCAATATTCCGTTGGCGAGACGCTACATAGATGTAGCAGAAACGCTTTCAAACGAAATTCAAAATCCAGCACCGCTCTCGGCACTAGAGGTAATGCGATGGCCGGGTATAATAATGGATAAAGAATTGAATACCGAGAAGATCGAAAAAGAAGTGTTAGAGCTCTTCAAACATACCATTGACCAATTACTAGAAGGGCGAGCAAGAGAGGGCGATAAGCTGTCGGAAATGATATTACTCCGGCTTCTAAACATGGAGGACCAGATTCGAAAAATTAAAACTGACTTGCCTGGTATTTTAGAGAGCCAAAGAACCCGGTTAAAAGATCGGCTCGCTCAACTCAAGCAGGATCTCGATAATGATCGCGTAGAACAAGAAATGGTTCTCCTCGCCAACAGGACCGATGTAAATGAAGAGCTGGAACGACTGGAAGCACATATTTTTGAGGTTCGCAGGACACTCGAGAGTAAAGAGGCCATTGGCCGAAGGCTTGATTTTTTAATGCAAGAATTAAATCGTGAAGCGAATACCCTTGGTTCTAAATCAATCGCAGGTGTCACAACACAAGCGTCTATCGAATTAAAAGTTTCAATTGAGCAAATGCGAGAGCAAATCCAAAATATTGAATAGTTTGTTGCTATTTTTTGTAAATAAAATGGTGTTATTATCATGTTCATGAGTTGTGGTGGAGATTGCTGTTACTAACCTGAAATGGTCGTTCCGCTCGGTGAGGGAAAATGGCTAATTCATCATAAGGAGTCATGTACTCGTAACAAAGCGACGTTAGACTTCACAAACATTCTTAAATTGAATTTCTTTTTGATTTTACGGAGAAAAAGTATTATGTCATGCTTATTTCGCAATGGGACAACCATCGTTATTCTGAGCCTTTTAGCTCTTAGTTTTATGTCATTCTCTGACACAACAGCAAGCATCAAGGGAGTAGTCTTTGGCGGTAAAGCGATTCCGAGCGAAGCAGCAACGGTACGAGTAGTAGATAAAAGAACGGGAGTTGAAAAGACTTTCCAAACGAATGGTTCTGGAATCTTTTTAGCTACTGGGCTTGCCGTTGGCGGGCCATATGAAGTTTCAGTTGCCGGCCAGAACACGATTACAATTAAGTCACTTGACCTTGGCGAAACTACCAATGTCGTCTTTCGAGCGGACTCACAGATTGAAGTTAACGAAGTGATAGTGACTGCGGAAGCGGGTGACAACACGCGACTTGCTGCTATGGGATCCTCTTCTCTGTTCGACGAGTCAGATCTCAATAATTTGGTTGCTTTTGAGAGAGAGGTGTTCCAGTTATACGAGACAGATCCTAGGTTATATGTTGATGGATATGGTTCAAGGGGATCTGTCAACTGCGCGGGCAAGCATCCTAGATATAATACATTTACCGCCGACGGAGTGAATTATTCTGACCGGTTCGGACTAAACAGTAATGGTTTCGCCACTGCTGATGGAATGCCGGTCCCTTATGATGCAATTGAACAGGTGGCGGTAGAATTTTCTCCTCTGGATGCTAAGCTTGGAGGCTTTTCCGCGTGCTACATGAATCTGGTCACCAAAAGTGGTACCAACGAGTGGGAAGGCAGTGTTTTTTATGAATTTACCAGCGACGATTTGCAAGGTGACCGAGTTGGAGATGTTTCTTATGACCCAACACCATATGATTCAACGCAGATGGGATTTACATTTGGCGGTCCGATAATAACCGACAAGCTGTTTGTATTTGCCGCATATGAAGAAAAGGAACTGCCGAGAGGAACAGCTGCTGGTTATAATGGTCAAGGTTCTGGGGATGACAAGTCCTGGCTTTCTCAAGCTGATTGGCAGAGAATTCAAGACATCGCAAGCAATGTTTACAGCTATGATGCAGGAGGTTCGCCAACCAACACGGTTGCGCCAAATGAGAAATATTCCTTAAAAATTGACTACACAATCAATGATCAACATTCCGCACATTTCCTTTATGGCTTCTCGGAAGGGAACGAGCAACGTCTTTCCGACTCAGATCCCAATGAATTTGAATATGCGAATCATATGTATACCAAAGGAGCAAAGCTCACAGCTAAAACACTAAAGCTCAATTCCCAATGGACCGACTCTTTTTCTTCGGAATTTTTTATCAACAATACCGAGATGATTGACTCCCAAAATACTAATGGACCCCTGGACTTTGGTGATCACCAAATTAACGTGGGGAACCCCTTTGGAAGCGGCGGAGTGGTCTACATTGGAGCAGATGACTCGCGTCAAGCCAATGAGCTTTCGTGGTACTCTACCTTGATAAAGCTAAAGGGATCTCTTGTTTTAGATAAACATATCATTGAGGGTGGCTATGAAAAGGATACACTCGAGGTGTTTAATATGTTTGTACCTCACTCCGCAGGAGGAGAACATGACTACCGTGATTACAGCGATGGAAATCCCGCGAGCTGTGCTAATCTTTCAGCCATACAGCGTTTGGAAACTCAGAACGACTCAGATATAACTAACGACTGCGGTTTGACAGGGATTGACGGTTTTGAGCTCGGAAAACCATATGCAATCTACTACGGCAGCGGCTCTGGTACAAATAACCCGAGGGACGGCGCCGCAAGCTTTGACTTAGATATGAATGCGTTGTATGTTCAAGACACATATTCCTTCGATTCCATGGGTTTGGAGGTCACTGCAGGACTGCGCTATGAATGGTTTGAAACTGATGACACCCCTAACTTTAACGAGAATTTGCTTGCTCAAGCGGGAGTCAGGAATGACGTCAGCATAGACGGTCTAGATATTTTGATGCCACGAATAGGTGTCGAGTATGATTTTGGCGAAGACATAAAACTTCGAGGTGGATTGGGTGTTTTCTCTGGTGGGAACCCCCTGGTTTGGTTATCTAACACCTATTCCGATGGCGTGATAAGAGTGTTTTCCTCGAGGTTCAGGGAGAGCGGGCAACCGACTGTGTTTGACATGGTTCTAGGAATCAATGGCAACGGAAGGCCTGGCTACGACGCACCACAAAGCCTTTACCAAAATGTTGCCAATACCACTCCTGCGGACGCAGACACCTATCAGGTTGCTGTGTTGGATAGTGCCTTCGAGCAGCCGAGTGAGCTCCGATATACCGTAGGCGGCACTTGGTTCATAGATGACTCTATGCGCCTTGAAGTAGATCTCATTCACTCTACACTGCGAGATGCAGTTATCACGATAGATCCTGGGCAAGAAACACTTTCCTCTACACTTGCAGGAGCTCCAATTTATACAGACAAGCCCGGGAACCCTTGCTGCGGTACTCACTTGCTTACTAACTCTGATCACGACGCTAAATCAACTATGTTTTCCGTTCTACTAAACAAAGAATTTGATTTTGGCCTGACAGCAAATATTGGTTATGCGAGTGTCTCAGCTGAGGATTTGTCAGGCATGGAAGCAGCGCAAGCATCCACTAACTATCAGAAGACTGCACTCATTGATGCAAATAATCCATCTGTTGGCGACTCAATGTATGCTGTTCCTCACCGATTCACGTTTAACCTCAACTACAAAACACAACTGATCTCGGGTTACGACACCATGGTGCAACTCAGTGGCTTTAGGAGCGCAGGTCAACCCACGAGTGCAGTTATGTCCTCTGAGGGATTGGAGCCCAATATTGAGGAACAGCGACATCTACTTTATGTTCCCACACTTAATGATGCTGCGGTTGATCTCAGCCGGATGTCTAGTTCAGATCTAGCATCATTTGATTCATTTATTGCGGATCAAGGACTCGCTCGCGGAACATTTGTCGGACGAAACGAGCTTAGCTCTCGATGGAGGACCCGCCTTGATCTGTATATTCTTCAGGAAATTCCTGCATTTTTCGAAGGCGCCAAAGGTCATGTCTACCTAAAAATGTACAATCTCGGCAACTTCTTGAGCGATGATAATGGCTTTCAAGGAGACGCCGCACCTGATCAAATGATCGTAGCCTCTGACGTAAACGCCGATGGGCAGCACGTTTACACCGCGTTCAATGCTCCCGAGGTGACCAACCAAAATGTTCAATACTCTGTTTGGAACGCGAAAGTGGGCATTAAATTCAGTTTTTAAATAATGCTTTAGACAAATCGAAGGGGCCTTTCATGTTAAAGGCCCCTAGTATTTCTAGTCTTTCCCTACAAATTTTTTTGATCAGATAACCTGTTAAGGAATAACGCTTACGGTATACTTTATTTTATTGTTGTAAGAATCACCAGAGAAAAATAAGCACGTATGTCAAGTGGCTCACTTTTTATAATCTCGGCTCCCTCCGGCGCCGGAAAAACAAGTCTTATCGACAAGGCCGTATCGCAGCTTAAAAACGTCTGTACATCGGTTTCCCATACCACACGGAGACCTCGAGCCGGCGAAATTGACGGGACGCACTACCACTTCGTCACTCACGAAAAATTTGAACAAATGCGGATTAAAGGTGAATTTCTTGAATCGGCGAATGTACATGGAAATTTATATGGAACATCTCGACAATGGGTCGAAACAAAGATTAGTAGTGGTGTCGATGTAATCTTAGAAATTGATTGGCAAGGGGCCAACCAAGTTCGTTCAGTATTCAGAGGCGGTGTGAGTATTTTTGTCCTCCCTCCCTCAGTGGAAGTATTACGACAGCGTCTTTTTGATCGCGGCAAAGATTCCGTGGCAGTAATTGAGAGACGAATGGCTGAGGCACGGAAAGAGATCAGTCATTGGAGAGACGCAGACTACGTGATAATCAATGACAACTTCCAAATTGCGTGTGAAAAGCTTCAACAACTTCTTTCCGGAAGTTTTAATGACCGGTCGTTAATAAAAACAAACATCTCGTTTTATAATTTAACTCAAGAATTATTGTCGAACTAGGCACACTCTTGTATAGTTACATTCTTAGAGTAAAAGATCGATCATTTTATTGTACCCGGAGTTTACATGGCCAGAATCACTGTTGAAGACTGTCTTGAAAATGTAGACAACCGATTTGAACTGGTAATGATCGGCTCGAAACGTGCCCGCCAATTAGCAGTAGAAGGTCGTACTGCTTTGGTGCCAGAAGAGAATGACAAACCAACAGTGATAGCACTCCGCGAAATAGCTTGTGGTCATGTTGATGCAAGCATCCTATCCCCGGTAAAACAAAATTTTGCTTTAGATGAAGATGTCGCTGAAGCTGTTACAGATTCGTCCACCACTGAGGCAGATCTTGAGGCAGAGGCAGACGCAGCCATCGCCGCAGCTTTGGAAGCGCTGGCTGGCAACGACCCAGACCCCGTTGAAAATTCAGTTGTTGACGGAGAAAATTTTCCTCGCTCAGACGAGCAATCCCCTGCCTAGGGATTCCTTAGGATCCATGGTGTGGCGCTCCTCGGCCTTACAGAAAAATTAACTTATCTTAGTGAACCTGATATTCGCAGAGTTGAGCGAGCTTATCGGTACGCTGAACTCAGTCACACTGGACAAGTCCGACAGACAGGCGATCTCTACATTACTCACCCGCTAGCGGTGGCAAACATACTTGCAGATATGCATATGGATCCAGAGGGCCTTATGGCAGCAATGCTTCATGATGTGATCGAGGACACTGGAGTGACCAAGGGACAAATTTCTCGTCGTTTCGGTAGAACCGTAGCTGATCTAGTTGATGGCGTAAGCAAGCTCAATGAAATTGAGTTTGAGTCGCGAGCACAGCAACAAGCAGAAAGTTTTCAGAAGATGACCCTTGCCATGTCCCGAGATATTCGAGTAGTTTTGGTTAAACTCGCTGATCGTCTGCACAATATGCGCACACTGGGAACTCTCTCAGCTGATAAACGTCGCCGAATTGCGCGAGAAACAATGGAAATCTATGCTCCCATCGCACAACGTCTAGGTATAGAGCACGTAAGAATTGAATATGAAGAACTCAGCTTTGCAGCAATGTATCCACTACGTCACCAAAGACTACGGGAGGCAACGGAGGCTGCGAGACAAAATAGAAAAGCCTTCGTTATAGAAATCCGACAGGCCATAGAAAATCGTTTAGAGCACGAGTCTATCAATGCACTCGTCAAAGGTCGCCAAAAGCATCTTTGGAGCATCTACCTAAAAATGCGGGATAAAAAGAAAGCATTCAGAGATATCATGGACGTTTTTGCTTTTAGATTGGTGGTTGATTCTGTGGACAACTGTTACCGCGCTCTAGGGATGATGCACAGCATTTTTAAGCCAGTTCCAGGCGAATTTAAAGATTATATTGCAATACCAAAAGCCAATGGTTATCAGTCACTTCACACAGTGGTAGTTGGTATGCATGGCGTGCTAATTGAGGTCCAAATACGAACTACCGAGATGGAAATGATCGCAAATTACGGAATCGCCGCGCATGGAGAATACAAAGCTGGAAACAGTCGAAAAGAAGGAAGCCAAAGTAGAGCATCGAGGTGGATTCAAGGCCTTCTAGCCATGCAAAAACAAGCAGGAAATTCAATTGAATTTTTGGAGAATGTCAAAGCAGATTTATTTCCAGATGAGGTATATGTATTTACACCTAGGGGCGAAATCATAGAATTACCAGCCGGCGCAACCGCCGTTGACTTTGCTTACTCCGTGCACACAGCATTGGGAAATAGCTGTATTGCCTGCAGGGTTGATGGACAGCTAACGCCTCTGTCAGAGGGACTCCAGAGCGGGCAAAAGATTGAAATTATCAGCGCTGAGGGTGCACAACCGAATCCTAACTGGCTAAGCTTCGTCGCTACCGCTAAAGCTCGTAGCGCAATAAGGCATTTTTTAAAGACTCAAGAGCATGACGAATCCGTTAATCTCGGTAAGCGACTCCTTGATCAAGCACTAAGCAGATTTGGGACCAGCTATCATCAGTTAAAAAAATCAGAAATAAAGCGCATCCTTCAAAGCTCGGGTGCCTCCACATTTAAGTATATTTTGCATCAAATAGGACTGGGAAACAGAGTACCACTTGCAATAGCAAACCTGATTGTGCCACTAGAGAAAACTCCAGCAAAAGATAGGAACCGAAAACCACCGCTGCCACTTGAAGTTGGTGGGCAAAAAGCCTTGTTACTTCAATATGGAAAATGTTGTCATCCGATCCCTGGAGATCCAATACTTGGCCACCTTAGTCCCGGGAAAGGGGCTGTGGTGCATCTAGAATCTTGCCGAAACCTTATTGAATTGAGATCAAATCCCGAGAAATGTACCCCAATGACCTGGTCAGACACCGTCCAGGGTCAATTTCCTGTAGAGTTGAAAGTTGAGGTAACCCCTGAGCGAGGTTTTATCGCAACCCTCGCCTCGAGAATCACTGAAAAAGACGCAACTATAGAAAAAATAAGCACTTTAGAAAAAGATGCTTTCACCAGCGTAGTTGATATTGTAATCTCCGTACGTGATCGCTCCCACCTTGCCGATATCATGCGTAGAGTACGAGCCCTTGCCCCTGTCCGAAGGGTTTATCGTGTTAGAAACTAGAATACAATATTTTTGGAGAACATGTCACCGTGACAAATAGAGCCACAATTAAAACAGATAATGCGCCTAATGCAATCGGAACATACTCGCAAGCAATAAAAGTGAATAATACTGTGTACCTCTCTGGGCAAATCCCCATCAATCCAAAAACTATGAAGCTCATTGAGACCGATATCGAAAATCAAATTTGTCAGGTTCTTGAAAATCTTAACGCCGTATGCCATGCCGCTGGGGGAGATTTAAATTGTTTAGTTAAACTAAATGTCTTCCTCACAAATCTGGATAATTTTGCAATTGTTAATAAGGTAATGGAAAATTATTTTACAAAGCCTTATCCAGCGCGAGCCGCAATTGGGGTAGCTTCATTACCCTTGGACGCAGCAGTTGAAATGGATGGAGTTATGGTTATCTAAGCTTCTTTTATTAAAGCTCGGTAGCCTTCCCGGAATGTGGGATATTTGAAGCAAAATCCGCTTTCCAGCAGCCTCCGGTTATTGCAACGACGAGCAATCTTGTATTTTATAGCTGAGCCTTCTTGAAGCGTTTGAAAATTGATGTCCAGCTCTTTTTCAAAAAACTCATAAAAGACTTTTTGTGTGACTGGCTCGCAATCACTGGCTATGTACAAAGGATATAGATACTCGCCACCAAAATATTTTCCAATTAGATGGAGAAAAACTGCAGCACAATCCTCACTATGAATCCTGTTAGTCCATTTTTCAGGGAATTGAACCCGGCCACTGCCTGAAAGTATTTGGTTTAAAAGACTTCTCCTTCCGGGACCATAGATTCCAGAGAACCTAACCACCACATGCTTGCATGATAATTCAGATATGATTATTTCGGCCTCAAAAAGCAATTTCCCCGCAAAGTCCTGATCGGAAAAGCAACTGTCTTCGTCAACCCATGCCCCGCCATGATCCCCATATACGCGTGTGCTAGAGGTCCATATAACGAGCTTGGGCGGATGACTTGCTGAACTCACTGCACTTTTTAGGGTCTTCGCCGCTGCAACATAAGACTCTTTATAGGCTGACTCACAAAATGCCCCAGGGGTAACTGTTACCACGATAGCATCAAAATATTCCTCTAAAACCCTATTCATATCCGACAGATTGGTCATATCGGCATAAATAGGCACGATCGTACTGGGTAATTGACTCGGCCTACGATTGAGCCCAAAGCAGGTATGCTCTGGTCCAAGCAAAAGTGCAGTGCGCTTACCCAAGTCTCCGCAACCAGCTATCAATATTCTCACGTGAATTTCCTTACTTGAAGCTTATTAGCTATCATCAACGACGTGCCCATTAAGGACTACATATAATGTCAATGCAAGCATCGACTGATGAGATTGGGAAATGCAGAATCTACACAAGGTAAGTGTTCAAAATTTACGGGGTGTCGGCCCACAACTCGCTGAAAAACTCAAGAAACTTCGTATTGAGACAATTCAAGATTTAGTTTTTCATCTCCCTCTTCGCTATGTAGATAAGACCAAGATATCGCCAATTGGAAGCCTTCAACCACTCACCAGTGCGGTAATTGAAGGTACCATAAAAGCTTGCGACGTCGTTTTCGGTAGGAGGCGCAGCCTTGTATGTAGACTTCAGGACAATACTGGGATCGTCACCGTAAGATTTTACCATTTCACTTGGTCGCAACAAAGGAAATTGCGCATAGGCACTAAACTGCGCTGTTTCGGAGAAATACGAAGGGGATCCTCAGGATCCGAATTATACCATCCTGAGTACACAGTAATTTCAGATGATTTCCCAATCGCCCTGGATGATAAATTCACTCCTGTCTATCCGACGGGGGACGGTATTACTCAAACTCGTATTCGACGTTTATGCGCTCTGGCACTTGCAGAATTAGGCAATAACTCTTTAATTGAATTACTCCCATCTTATGCAGTAAAGGAATACTCGCTGATTACCGCTTTAAAATTTCTTCATAATCCTCCTGTTACCACGGAACTGCATATTCTCGCGACGGGTAGGCACCTAGCTCAGCGAAGGCTGATTTGTGAGGAATTAGTCTCGCATCAGTTGAGCCTACTCCAACTTCGACAAAAGATTCAGCGGCATCCCGCAACGTCTTTAGTTGAAAAGTTAGAACAAAGAGATAAATTTCTGGCACAGTTATCATTTAAACTTACTCCCGCACAACTAAAAGCTAGCGCGGAGATAAGCCATGACATGACAAAGCCCACTCCAATGCTCAGGCTTCTTCAAGGAGATGTGGGCTCAGGAAAGACTATTGTATCTGCTCTAGCTGCTTTGCAAGCTATCGCAAATGGACAACAGACAGCATTAATGGCACCTACTGAACTATTATCCGCACAACATCGGCTAAATTTTGAAAATTGGTTTAAACCTTTAGGAATCAAAATAGCATGGCTCTCAGGGAAATTAAAGGGTAAAGCAAGAGATTATCAACTCAATTCTATCGCTGATGGCTCTGCAAAAATGGTAATAGGCACCCATGCGCTTTTCCAGGAGAAAGTAAAATTTTTTTCCCTTGGCTTGTCTATAATCGATGAACAACATAGATTTGGGGTCCACCAAAGACTAGCCCTGAATAAAAAAGGAGTGTCTTCTGACGTTACTGGACAAACCCTCAAGCAATTGCCTCACCAATTAATCATGACTGCAACACCCATACCGAGGACACTAGCGATGAGTTTATATACCAATCTTGATTTTTCGGTCATCGACGAGCTCCCCATCGGACGGAAACGAATTGAGACAACCGTTTTAGACTCATCACGCCGCGCTGAGGTTATCAAACGCGTTGCGGCTGCGTGCGTCTCAGGTCGTCAGGCATATTGGGTTTGTACGCTAATCGAAGAATCAGAATCAATTGCAATTCAGGCTGCTGAGGTTATAGCAAATGAACTTAAATTATTGCTCCCAGGGCTAGATATTGGCCTGATACATGGCCGACTAAAAGCAGACGAAAAAATTAATGTTATGAATAATTTTAGAGACAAAAAAATTAACTTGTTAGTCGCAACAACTGTAATAGAAGTAGGTGTGGATATCCCGAACGCTAGCCTAATTATTGTTGAAAATTCAGAACGTTTGGGACTCTCTCAACTACACCAATTGAGGGGTAGGGTGGGACGCGGCGCAGATCAAAGCCATTGCGTGCTGTTATATAATGCACCTCTTTCACATGCAGGGAAAGAGCGCCTAAGAATAATGCGCAACACAAATGATGGTTTCAAGATAGCCGAAAAAGATTTAGAACTTCGGGGTCCTGGGGAAGTTCTGGGAGTGCGACAAACAGGATCCATGCATTTTAGGATCGCTGATTTATCGAGAGATGCTTATTTAATGTCTGAGATAAAAGTACTTGCAGATCAGTTAATAGACAACAATCCCGAGTTAGTTGAGCACTTAATTGAGAGGTGGATTGGTAAAAGTCAAGAATATGTCCAGGCTTAGCAGGCTACAGAACAAAAAAATTGTATTTTTTGCCAACGCAGCACTCTCTGGATAATATTGAGTTTTGTAAAAAAAGATATCCATGAAACGTGAAAAATAACCTGCAGGTGCCCAAGTCCAAAACAGACACAGGTGTTATGGACTATGTTAGAGACTACCCCCTTCTATCGTTCGTTAGGCCAGGGCAGCCTTGGTATAAACGCTATTCTTTAGAAGCTGCTGAAAGGTTTTTTGGCCGACTAAAAATCGAGTCTTTGTACTCAAAGGTTAAGGAACGTCCATTTACTATTGATGGATTTATCGAAGAAGCATTCAAAATCGCCCAAATTGATCATCAATATGACAGGCAAAAACTTGCTGATTTGCCGACACGTGGTCCGATCGTCTTTATTGCTAATCATCCATTTGGTGTAATTGATGGACTCGCATTATGTGACTTGGCAGTTCGTCTTAGAGGAAATTTTCGTATTTTGATAAACTCCATTATGTGTCAAGATAAAGATTTAGCGGAATACTTTCTCCCTGTAGACTTCAGTGAAAACAGAGACGCCATAAAAAATAACATTCGTTCCAAGCGGATAGCACAGCAAGCCTTAAAAGACGGAATACCTTTAATAGTATTTCCATCAGGCCACGTCTCGACTGCCACACACTGGGGGTTCGGCCAAATCGCAGAATCTCCCTGGACAACATTCGCCGCAAAAATGATCCGAGATGCTGAAGCGACGGTCGTACCAGTTTACTTTAAAGGTCAAAACAGCCGTATTTTTCATATCACCTCGCACTGGTCTGCCGCTTTACGTTCTGCAGCTCTTATGAACGAAGTCACCAAAAGATTTGGAAAGCCAATTTACAGCGAAATCGGCAAACCACTCGATTGGAAACTATTGAAAACTCTGGGCAATAGGCAAACCTTAACTTTATTTTTGTATAATGAGGTACAAAATCTTGCGAGTCGGTACTCAAAATAATATTTAGTACCGCTTTTGACCGGTGTACCAAAACCTCACAAGCGGGACTTAGAACCACTACCGCGAATATGTCAACTTAATACCTGCACTGCCGGTAATGTCTTCCCCTCGATATACTCAAGAAAAGCACCACCACCGGTAGAAATGTAGGAGATCCGGTCTGATAATTTATACTTATCAAGAGCTGCAAGGGTATCTCCCCCCCCTGCAAGCGTAAACGCAGAACTAAATGCCACGGCCCTACCAACTGCACTAGTGCCCTCACCAAATTGATCGAACTCAAAGACTCCAAGCGGGCCATTCCAAATTATAGTAGCCATCGGATTGAGAATCTCCACCAACTTGGCCCGTGAGGAGGGACCAATGTCTAAAATCATATCTTCAGAACCTACGTCATCAATACTTTTGACCTCAGCCACTGCACGCCTGGAAAACTCCTTGGCTACGACCAAATCGACCGGAAGAGGAATACTTACTTTACTCATTAAACTTTTTGCAACATCCAGCAAATCATTTTCAAAGATCGACCTACCGACTGGTTTACCAATCGCTGCCAAAAAGGTATTCGCTATTCCTCCTCCGACAATAAGCTGGTCAACACGCTTTGACAACGTCTCCAAAAGAAGTAATTTAGTCGACACCTTGCTGCCGCCGACAATAGCCGCCATGGGACGTGAAGGGCTTCTCATCGCACGGTCCAAGGCAGCCAATTCAGCTGCGAGCAAAGGCCCCATGCACGCGAGAGACGCATACTTTGAGACTCCATGGGTGGAAGCTTGTGCCCTATGGGCCGCGGCAAATGCGTCCATTACATAAACGTCACACAAAGAAGCATATGCCTTTGCTAATTGGTCATCATTTGACTTTTCTCCCTGATTAAAACGAACATTTTCAAGTAAAACTACCTCTCCAAAATCTATGTTAAAACCCAACCTCCAATCTCTGACAAACTTCACTGGATGTCTCAAGAGCTCACTCAGCCGATCGGCTATTGGCCTCAACGAAAACTCTGATTGGAAGCTACCCTCTTCAGGTCTTCCAAGATGCGACATCAAAATGACAGCAGCTCCAGACTTTAGGGCACTTTCAATTGTGGGGACCGCGGCAAGAATTCGAACATCACTTACCACACGATCACCATCAAGCGGCACGTTCAAGTCTTCTCGAATCAATACGCGTTTTTTTGAGAGGTCTATTTCGTTCATAAATTTAGGCATCAATTAACCTCAAAGTTAGACCTGCAGCTGTACACAGGCAAATTATACCAAGCCAGCAAAGTATCGATCATGCGATTTGCATAACCCCATTCATTATCAAACCATATCAACACTTTTATTAGGCTCCCTTTAGCCACTCTTGTTTGATTCGCATCTAAAATACCGCTCCGAGAATCATGGTTAAAATCGCATGATGCGAGCGGCTCTTCGGTGTAACCCAATATACCAAGCAACGTACTTGCAGAGGCCTCTCGACAACAACAATTTACGGTCTTAACATCCAACTGTTCGTTCAGTAAAACCGTCAAGTCAATGACCGAGACATTCAAAATAGGGACTCGCATAGCTTGCGCTTCAAATCGGCCACTTAAGTGCGGTAAAAGTCGATCAATCCCCAATGCTAAACCGGTTTCAACGGGTATAATCGATTGCATAGCAGCCCGAGTTTTTCGAAGGTCAGTGTGGTGATAAGCATCGATTACCGGCTGATCATTCATAGCCGAGTGAATAGTGGTGATCACGCCCGATTTTACGCCGTAATTGTCATCAAGAAGTTTGATTACAGGAACGACGGCATTTGTTGTACACGATGCATTCGACACAATAGTTTGCTCTTGCCTAAGCTCATGATGGTTCACGCCAAAAACGATAGTGGCATCAACGTCTGCCTCAGCGGGCTGCGAAAAAAGTACCTTTTTTGCACCACTTTTGAGGTGGCCCTCAGCAGTTTTTCGATCGCTAAAAGTTCCGCTGCACTCCAACACAACATCAATCGCCAATCGCTCCCAAGGCAATCGTTCAACAAGAGCCTCATTAAATAGATATATCTCATCATCATTAATGTAAAGCTTAAATCCATCTGACCTTACTGCACCCGGAAATCTTCCATGAGTGGAATCATATCGAGTAAGGTGCGCTATAGTATTCGCATCTGAGGGCTCATTAATCGCGACGATTTTAACAGATTTTGTCGCCTCAGACTCGTAAATAGCTCGTAGCACAGAGCGCCCGATCCGTCCGTAACCATTTATCGCAATCCGAAGCACTAATGAATAATCTCAAGAACTTTGGCAACAACGTTCTTTACTGAAAAACCAAAGCTCGACATAACCACAGGTCCCGGTGCCGATTCGCCAAAATTACTTATGCCAACTACCGATCCTTTCAAGCCCACATACTTGCGCCAGAAATCTGGGTGTGCTGCCTCCACCGCAACCCTAGAAGTAACACGAGAAGGTAATACAGATTCACGATAACTCTCATCTTGAGTGTCGAACAACTCAGTGCAGGGTAATGAAACCACACGCACATATACACCATTTCCAGCAAGCTCATCCGCGGCTAGGATGGCGAGCTCGACCTCAGATCCAGTAGCAATGATTATCGCTTTCGGATTTGGGTAATCTTGAAGGATGTAGCCACCGCGACTTATCTCATCGACTTGCTTAGTAGATCGTTTCATTGGCTCTAAGCCTTGTCGACTGAATATGAGTGCACTGGGGCCATCGTTTCGCTCAATTGCCAACTTCCAACACACTGCTGTTTCTGTGTTGTCGCATGGCCGCCATGTATGAAGGTTGGGTGTCGAACGCAACGTAGTGAGCTGTTCTACGGGTTGATGAGTTGGTCCATCCTCACCAAGACCGATGGAATCATGTGTATATACGAAGATACTATTTATTTTCATCAGAGCCGCCATGCGTACCGCATTTCGCGCGTACTCCATGAACATCAAAAACGTGCCCCCATAGTTGACAAATCCGCCGTGTAACGCAATGCCATTTACGACTGCACTCATACCAAATTCACGAACTCCGTAATATATGTAGTTTCCGCCCCCGTCCGCAGAACTTATGGGTTTAGAACCAGACCAAAGTGTTAGGTTTGAGCCCGTGAGATCTGCTGAGCCTCCAAGCAACTCTGGGAGTAATGGCCCATAAGCGTTTAACGCATTCTGTGAAGCTTTACGAGATGCAATCTTTTGCATCGAAAACTGACATGATGCTATGTACTTATTAGCCTCAGATTCGAAGTCTAAGGGCAAAGAACCTTTCATGCGACGCTCAAATTCGTTATAGAGAGCTGGATACTCTGACTTGTATAAACTCATCTTTTGTATCCATTCTTTTTGAAGAACCGCTCCTCGAGCAGTTGCATCCCATCCCACATAATAGTCCTTTGGCACCTCAAACGGAGGATGCTCCCAGCCAAGTTGTTGGCGCGTAAGGGTAATTTCGTCAGCGCCAAGAGGAGCGCCATGACAGCTCTCTTTCCCCTGCTTGTTTGGTGAACCAAAACCGATAACCGTCTTACAACAAATGAGACTTGGTCGAGCGGTGTCTGCTTTTGCGGTCGCGATCGCTGAAATCACTGCCTCGCTGTTATGTCCATCGATATCTGGCAAGACTTGCCAACCATAAGCTGAAAAACGCGCAGGCGTATCATCTTTGAACCAATCATGAACTTCTCCATCGATTGAGATACCATTATCATCATATATAACTATCAACTTGCTTAGTCCCAGCGTACCTGCGAGTGAGCACACTTCGTGAGAGATTCCTTCCATTAGACACCCATCACCAATAATTGCGTAAGTATGGTGGTCCACAATAATGTGTCCAGGGCGATTGAAATTTGCCGCGAGAACTTTCTCAGCTAAAGCCATACCTACGGCATTAGCTAATCCCTGACCCAGTGGTCCCGTCGTAGTCTCAACCCCGGGAGCATATCCCTTCTCTGGATGCCCTGGTGTTTTGGAATGCAACTGACGGAACTTTTTTAACTCTTCGATCGGCAAATCGTACCCGCTGAGATGTAAAAGTGCGTAGAGCAACATAGAACCATGCCCGTTCGAAAGTACAAAACGATCCCTATTAACCCAATCAGGATCAGCTGGATTGTGCCTCAAAAAATCATTCCATAACACCTGAGCTACGTCAGCTAATCCCATTGGCGCACCGGGGTGTCCACTCTTCGCCTGTTGAACGGCATCCATGCTAAGAACCCTGACGGCATTAGCTAAGTCTCTACGACTGGGCATAGATTTGTCTCCACATCCTTAAAACTTGAATTGTATTGTCGCGCACAGCGGAGTTTCAGTAAACCAATATTAAGACAAGATTTTAAGTTTAGGCTCTAGTGACAAGCGTATCGCAAGAAGACATAATGCTTCATTGAAAAAGGAAAATTTATGTCAAGTTATAAAATATTCACATCTGAGTCTGTGTCTGAGGGTCACCCAGATAAAATGGCTGATCAAATCTCTGATGCAGTGTTGGACGCAATTCTCAACGATGATCCTCATGCAAGAGTTGCCGTCGAAACAATGGTAAAAACAGGGATGGCCATCATAGCCGGTGAAGTTCGCACCGACACCTATGTCGACCTCGAGAGTATTGTTAGAGGTGTGATTACAGATATCGGGTACGATAGCTCCAGCAAGGGATTTGATGGCCACTCCTGCGCTGTTTTAAACGCCATAGGTAAGCAATCGGGGGACATTGCACTCGGAGTGGATGCAAACGAAAACAAAGACATGGGAGCCGGAGATCAAGGCATGATGTTTGGTTACGCGAGTAACGAAACTGATGTATTCATGCCTGCACCAATTTACTTCGCACATCGATTAGTTGAGAGACAAGCAAAGCTCAGGAAAGATGGTACTTTGCCGTGGCTAAGGCCAGACGCCAAGAGCCAGGTGACACTGAGATATGCAGAAGGGATTCCCGTTGCGGTAGACGCAGTCGTACTATCCACCCAACATTCAGAGTGTATCTCATTAGGTGAACTGCGCGCGGCGGTTCTTGAAGAAATCATTTCGGATGTTTTACCGGAAAATTGGCTTCATGAAGGAACAAAATACCATATTAATCCGACTGGTAAATTTGTTATAGGCGGACCAATGGGCGACTGCGGGGTTACAGGTAGAAAGATTATTGTAGACACCTACGGAGGCATGGCGCACCATGGCGGAGGAGCATTTTCTGGGAAGGATCCTACGAAGGTAGACCGATCAGCAGCCTACGCCGGGAGGTATGTGGCAAAAAACATCGTTGCAGCTGGGCTTGCGGATCGGTGTGAAATCCAAATTTCATATGCTATTGGTATTTCCGAACCAACCTCGATAAGTATAGATACCTTTGGCACTGGAAAGCTTCCCGACCACGAAATTGTGACGCTTATTGAGGAAAATTTCGACTTGCGCCCTAGCGGTTTGATTGCCATGCTCAATTTGCGAAAGCCCATATACCGCCCAACAGCGACTTATGGACACTTTGGGCGTACAGACAGTACCTTTACTTGGGAGAAATTAGACCGAGTTTCCTTATTAAAAAAAGCTCTTTAATACATCTGTTACAACGTTAACCACGTAAATCGTTTAAAAATTAATTACTAAGAGGAAATACCATGTCTGCCAGCGTGCAACCCATAAAGATACAGACTTCTTTCCAAGATTATCGAGTAGCCGATATATCCCTTGCAGAGTTCGGTCGTCGCGAGATTAAGATAGCGGAATCAGAAATGCCCGCTCTAATGGCGCTGAGACAGAAATATTCCAAATTAAAGCCACTCGAAGGCGCTCGAATTTTGGGTTGTATACACATGACGATACAAACTGCGGTGCTCATTGAGACCTTGGAAGCGCTGGGTGCCATGGTAAGATGGACTTCTTGCAATATTTTTTCTACACAGGATCATGCGGCAGCAGCCGTTGCCGCGAATGGAACGCCGGTGTTCGCTTGGAAGGGAGAGACTGAAGAAGAGTATAACTGGTGCTTGGAGCAGCAGATTCTCAAAGATGGCATTCCATGGAACGCGAATATGATCCTCGACGACGGGGGAGATCTCACAGCCCTTCTGCACAAAAAGTATCCGGCAGTTCTTGACGGTTGCCATGGCGTTACAGAAGAAACAACAACCGGAGTGCTAAGACTTTACGAAATGTTAGAACGAGGAGAATTAAGGATACCTGCAATAAATGTTAATGATTCTGTCACGAAGTCCAAAAATGACAACAAATATGGTTGCAGACACAGCCTAAATGATGCGTTAAAGCGGGCCACCGACCATCTTCTCGCCGGTAAGAAGGCGGTTGTAGTGGGATACGGCGATGTTGGAAAAGGATCTGCTCAGTCACTTCGCCAAGAAGGCATGATTGTAAAGATAACTGAAATAGATCCCATCTGCGCTATGCAAGCGTGCATGGACGGCTTCGAGGTTGTTTCACTATTTAACGAAGGTGACACCTCAAAGGGGCCGAATTCCAGTCTATTGATACAGACAGATCTCCTAGTGACAAGCACAGGTAATGTAAACGTCTGTAACAGCGAATTACTAGCCGAGCTAAAGCCCGGTTGCGTCGTCTGTAATATTGGACATTTTGATAATGAAATTGATACTGGGTATATGCGTGAAAACTGGAAGTGGGAAGAAGTTAAACCGCAGGTTCATAAAATATTCCGAAGCAGTGACGCCCAAGACCATCTTATACTCCTAGCTGAGGGCCGTCTTGTAAACCTGGGAAACGCGACCGGACATCCCAGCAGGATAATGGACGGGTCATTTGCTAATCAAGTGCTAGCGCAGATGGAGCTTTTTAACAAACGATTTGCAGAGCAAGATCTTGAAACCAAATCTTCCATGCTTAAAGTTGAAGTATTGCCTAAGCGACTGGATGAGGAAGTAGCGGCATACATGGTGCGCGGGTTTGGAGGGGTAATTACAAAGTTAACGCAGGAACAAGCTGATTACATAAAAGTACCAATTGAAGGGCCCTTTAAACCAGACTCATATAAGTATTGACTCCTGTGATTGAATTTGTCTTCGATTTGTTTGTTGGCTTCAGAGCTCCATCTAACATGCGATAACTTTGTTTGATTGACTCCTCAGGGGTAACTCGCATTAGTGTTCCCAACATGCCAGAATAGCGTATAGACCATATACTGTTAAGTGCCTATGCGTACTCCCCGCGTTTTCGAACCGCACCTTATCAAGGTAGGGCAAAGGTTTAATGTTAGCTCCAGCAATGCGCATTACATACGTACCGTTTTGCGTCTTTCAACCGGCGATGCTGTAAGTATATTCAATGGCCTTGGAGGTGAATACTTTTGCGAGGCGATTGAAATCAAGAAGAATCTCGTACTAGTAGAAGTCAAGCATTTTGACCCTGTCGAGCGTGAATCCAGCCTAAACATACACCTTGGGATCGGCATTTCTCGAGGAGAGCGAATGGACTTTGTAATTCAAAAAACAACAGAACTTGGAGTTGATATTATTACTCCGTTATTTACAAGACGTTCTGAAGTCAAACTACCTGCAGCACGACTCAAAAAAAAGTTGTCACATTGGCAGCAAATAGCAATAACTGCGTGTCGGCAAAGTCTGCGAAATCGTATTCCAAAACTGGCCAATCCCAAAACAGTTTCCGATTGGGTATTTAGTGTGAATGAGCAGGTCAGATTCGTTCTTGACCAGAGAGGACAAAAAACTGTCAATACTTTCATAAAACCTGCTAACTCTGTTTCACTTCTAGTGGGACCTGAGGGGGGCTTGGATGAGGAAGAAATTAAAAATACTGAATCAGCTAACTTCCATAAATTAAGTCTCGGGCCGAGAATTTTGAGAACGGAGACCGCACCCATTGCAGCAATTAGCGTCTTACAGTCAGTTTGGGGCGATATGAAATGAACAATAAACCGGTCAAACGGTTAACACTACTTATGGTAGTTGTGACACACAGTACCCTGGCATGGACCAGTCAAAATCAAACAAATTCAATGCTAGATGCAATAGGGACGATATTCTGTGATGGCTTAATCCGTGGAACAGCATCACATATACAGCATGATAGGGAAGATTATTCCATTGTTATCACTGCAGCTCATGTGCTTTTGGATCGAAAAACTCGCTCGGCCTTCAGAAGCTGCTCATACAGAGCTTCTAACGCTCGTTTTCAAAATTTCCTCATCTCAAAAATATCGACTCCCGGAAAATTGTTGCGAGGCAGCGATGCGCTGGAGGGCATGAGCAAAGATTGGGTTTTTGCCATGCTAAATCAAAAACTTCATGCGCCTAAACTGCGACTGCGGCGCTATTCACAAGAGTCTCTGCCAAACACACAAAAAAAATTATCCTTAGCAATGCTTGTTTATGATGGGAAATTAGGTAAGATTAAGAGTGTTGAAAACTGCAGATCCATGCAATCACCCCACGTCGAGCACCCCACTCTTCTGTTACACAATTGCGCTCATGGGCCAGGGGTTTCTGGAGCACCATTGCTTAATTTGCAGACACTAGAACTTATTGGTGTACATGGCGGCCAGTTAATTATCACCCACCTTCCCCATTTCAACATTGAGGGTATTCTTGGACAAGCGCGGCTAATTGATGATGAAGTGCTAGATGAATTAAAACGGTTTAGTATGAGTTTACCGTGACATCGAGGAAACAAGAAGAATCGGATGGAAAGTAAATTTTTTGGGGGATAATATCAAAATTACAAGTGGTTCGCTGATAAGGAAAATACCCATGGCCAAAACCATCGTATAATTATTAATGTTAACAGTGAGGGATAAAGACGTGCATGACCTTAATGATTTTAGGCTCGAAACTCGGGATTGGCTTGAGAACCATTGTCCTCAAAGCATGAGAACACCTGTTGTTGAGGATAAAGAAAAGTACTGTGGAGGCCGAAGAAGCTCCTACTACAGTGATGACCAAAGAGCCTGGGTGGAAAGTATGATTTCAAAAGGTTGGGTCGCCCCAACTTGGCCATGTGAATATGGAGGCGGCGGTCTTTCAAAAGAACAGGAGCAGGTTCTCAAGGAAGAGCTCTCTGCTATCAAGGCTAGAAGCCCAATATTCAGTAGCATGGGTCTATCAATGATAGGGCCAGCAATCCTTGAATTTGGCTCTGAGAAACTCAAACGTGAGCATTTACCAAAGATGATCCGCGGAGAAATACGCTGGTGTCAGGGATACAGCGAACCAAATTCTGGATCTGACTTGGCAGGACTGCAAACCAGGGCAGAAGATTTTGGCGATCATTTCATCGTCAATGGCCAAAAGGTTTGGACATCTAGTGCCGACAAATCTGACTGGATGTTCTGTCTGGTAAGGACTGACTTCGAATCGGGAAAACACTATGGAATTAGTTTAGTGTTATTTGATATGGAGAGCACCGGCGTGACAGTGCGGCCGATAAAACTTATTTCCGGCGCATCACCATTCTGTGAAACTTATCTAGATAATGTCAAAGTTGAAAAAAATCAAGTTGTCGGAGAAATTAACAAAGGATGGACGATAGCAAAGTACCTTCTGACTCATGAACGCCAGAACATTGGCGACATCGGTAACGTAGCTAGAAGACAAACCCTATCCGAAGAGGCGGTAGATTCATTAGGTTTGCGCGACGGCCAGCTTTCAGATTCAGGTCTCCGAACTGAAATAGCAGAATGGGAAATCGATTATGAATGCCATCAGCTAACAATGGAGCGTGTAAATTTAGAAATTAAGTCCTCTGGCGTCGGAAATACATCAGCTATGCTTAAATACTATGGCACTGAATTAAATAAACGTCGACATGAGCTTGAAATGAGTATTCATGGTGGTGCAGCGCTCGGCTGGGGAGAAGATTCTATTGCACGACCTTGGCTGCGGTCAAAAGGCAACTCCATCGAGGGGGGCACCTCTGAAATCCAGCTAAACATCATATCTAAAAGAATACTTGGACTGGGGTAGAGATGGAACTATTACTTAATCAAGAGGAGTCCATGGTTAAGGATTCAGCGATAGAGTTTTTAAACACCCATGCAGGACCCAGTTTACATCGAGAACTTCGCGACGGTAATTCCTCTCGAGGCTACTCAAATTCACTTTGGGGTCAAATGATAGATCTTGGCTGGCCCGCAGTACTAGTTTCCGAAGATTACGGCGGACTCGGTTTTTCGCACGTTGCTATGGGGCAGATCAGTGAACAAGTCGGTAGCTTTTTGGCCAGTTCTCCTCTGTTCGCATCATCTATATTGGGGGTCTCTGCAATTGAACACTCTGGTACCGAGCAGCAAAAAAAAGATTTACTCCCTCCAATTGCAGCCGGGGAACTTTTCTTGACTCTTGCCATAGACGAGGCCCCACGCCATAATCCAGAATTAGTTAATTGTAAAGCGGAAAAGAGTGGAAGTGATTACCTACTTTCCGGAGTAAAACATTATGTTGTAGACGGTCATATTTCAGATAACCTGATAGTATCAGCAAAGACGTCCAATAATCAGGTGACCAAAAACAGTACAACCCTTTTTATAGTGCCAACAACAAGCGAGGGTATTAAAATTACGAGGGTACCCATGGTGGATAGCCGCAACTCATCGACAGTAGTGCTTGAAGATGTATTGATTGGAGAGCATCAAATTCTCGGCGGTATCGGTAACGGACACAACGTTTTATCTATCATTTTAGATATCGCTAACACACATTTAGCTGCCGAGCTTCTCGGTATTTCAATTGAGAGTTTTCGGCGCACCCTTAGCTACCTTAAAGAGAGAAAACAATTTGGCGTAAACATTGGTAGCTTTCAAGCATTACAACATCGCGCGGCAACATTATGGTCAGAGATCGAGTTGTGCAAGTCCATAGTTTTAAAAGCTCTCCGATCACTTGATGACCCCAGTTTGAGTACGCCAAGACTGGCAAGCTCAGCTAAAGCAAAAACATGCAAGATTGCTGCTCTAGCCACGAACGAGGCGGTTCAGATGCATGGCGGAATAGGTATGACAGACGAATTCGACATTGGTTTCTTTTTGAAGCGCGCTCGAGTTGCGCAACTTTTATTTGGGGATCAACGCTATCATACAAAACGCTTCTCGGAATTATCTGGCTTTTAACTTGAACGTTTAACGAGCTCACGTGCTATGATCGTTTTTTGAATCTCACTGGTGCCCTCATAGATACGCAATAAGCGCACATCTCTATAAAAACGAGCGACTGCATACTCCTCCATATAACCAGCGCCTCCATGAATTTGGACTGCTCGGTCGGCAACTCGGCCGACCATCTCAGTCGCGAATAATTTACAACACGACGCAAGCATCCTGACATCACCACCTAAATCCCGTCTTTGAGCCGCATCTAGCACCATACACTCAGCTGCATAGCATTCGGTCTCGCTCTCGGCCAGCATCGCTTGTGGTAGCTGAAAGTCGGATATTTGACGACCAAATTGCCTTCTATCCTGAGCAAAAGCCACAGAAAGCTCTATCAGCCTTTTTGCACAGCCAACCGAAAGCGCAGAAATATGAATTCGGCCACGATCTAGTGTTTTCATCGCAGTCTGGAAACCAAGGCCTATCCGCTCTGGTCCGCCAATTATATTTTCCTGAGGAACCCGGCAGTCTTCAAAAATTACGTCACAAACGTGAGCCCCCTGTTGACCCATCTTCTTATACGGTGACCCCAGCGAGATACCCTCGGAGTTTGCGTCGACCAAAAATGCGGTCACACCTTTTGAACCCGTCTCCTCAGCATTCGTTCGCGCAAAGACTGTAAATAATCCAGCAATGTTAGCATTCGTAATCCAGCGCTTTGTACCAGTGAGAAGATAGTCATTGCCATCCTTCACTGCACCTGTTCTTAGGGAGGCAGCGTCTGAGCCTGAATCTGGCTCCGTCAATGCAAAGGATCCAATCACCTCGCCCGACGCCAACAATGGAAGAAAGCGTCGCTTTTGCTCTTCAGTGCCATGTATAACAATGCCCTGACTACCGATCCCGTTGTTTGTTCCAATAACGGACCTAAAAGCGGGGGAAGTCCTTCCCATCTCCATTATAACTTTACACTCTTCAAAAGTGTTCAGTCCCAAGCCACCATATTCACTAGGAATCGTCAGACCAAAAAGTCCCAATTCTCGCATTTCATCCAACAAATACTCAGGAAGCTTATCTTCCTGGGAAACTTGAGCCTCGAGGGGTATCAAACGCTCCTCCACAAAACGACGAACTGTAAAAATAAGCTGAGATAAGGTTTCACGGTCTAGTGACATTTGATTACCTTCTTACGCTGGAAAGGCTTTCATTTATTTTGTACATCGCGCAAACTAGCCTTTTCTGCAACTAAGCGCTCCAGTAACGGCGATGGTTTCCACCAGCGGTCGCCATGTTTATAAGCAAATTTACGAATTGAATCGAGCATACGATCAAGCCCTACATTATTTTCAGCCCAATACATGGGTCCTCCTCGCCAAGCAGGGAATCCATACCCATTTATGTAAACAGTGTCTATGTCACCCGAACGGAACGCCATACCCTCGTCTAAAAGTTCGAAACCTATATTGCACATGGAGTAAAAACACCGCTCCACTATTTCATAATCATGAATTTCACGTTGCTGAATACCAAATTTTCTAGCCGCCTCTGAGACCAATTTTTCACTGACCGCGGCGGGGATTGGCGTTCTATTTCCCGGGGAGTAGTCGTAGAAACCGCCCCCCGACTTCTGACCATAGCGGCCCATCTCGACCAATCGGTCAGCAACATACGTCGAGGGAATGTCATAAGTGCTCTCATCCATCTGCTCCCGTAAACGGTATCCGATGTCTATGCCTGCCATGTCGGCCATAGCAATAACTCCCATCGGCATACCGAAATCGAAGAGGACTCGATCAACCTGTTGCATTTTTGCCCCTTCTAAGACCAATTTATGGGCTTCCCTCGCGTATCCTGATAACATTCTGTTGCCAATAAAGCCATAACATACTCCGGCAACGGCGCCCGCCTTGTTTATCGTCTTCGCTAATTTCAGCACCGTGGCGAGTACCTCTGGGTTTGTTTTATCGGCACGCACAATCTCCAATAAACGCATTACATTGGCAGGTGAGAAAAAATGCATTCCTAGGACTCGCCCAGGATTTGTAACAACTGATGAGATTTCATTTATATCAAGATACGAGGTATTTGTCGCTAATATAGTGTCAGGTCTTACGATAGAGTTGAGCGCAGAGAAAACTTCCTTTTTTACGCTCATATTTTCAAACACTGCTTCAATCACAAGGTCACTTTCAGTCAGATCAGCATAGTTGGTGGTGCCCTCGATCAAGCTCATACACTTTTCAACCATTTCAAAACTGATGCGCCCTTTATGCGCGCTAGCCTCATAATTTTTGCGTATTATTCCTAAACCTTTGTCAAGTACCTCCTGCTCCACCTCAAGAATTGTGATGGGGAGTCCGACATTAGCAAAGTTCATCGCGATGCCGCCTCCCATGGTACCCGCCCCAATAATACCCACTCGATTTATTGGAGTAAGCTGGGCATCTTTTGCCAATCCAGGCACCTTAGTCGCAGCACGCTCCGCAAAAAACACATGTTGCAATGCCTTCGATTGAGGATTTTGAATACAACTTCGGCTTAACTCCCGCTCCCGATTGACACCCTCAGAAAATGGTAGTTCCGTAGCAGCCTTCACCGCCTGTATACAACACTCGGGGGCGTCCATACCTCGGGTACGTCTTGATATAGAGGTACGAAATGCATCGAAGTAGTCCTCACCGAACTCTGACGAATCAATAACCAGCTCATGGCTTTTTCTCAAAGGAGCCTCCCGAAGCACTAGCTCCTCCGCAAACTCTACCGCAGCCTCGATGATACTGTCCTCTACAATCCGATCAATCGCACCTGCCGCCAAAGCCTCCGATGCAGATACAGGATTTCCTGAAGTAATAAGTTTTAGAGCAAACTCGGCACCAGTAAGTCTCGGCAACCTTTGTGTACCCTGAGCCCCTGGGATGATTCCAAGTTTGACCTCTGGAAGCCCGATCTTGCTAGAGGCGAGTGCGATACGATAATTACATCCTAGCGCTACCTCTAGACCACCTCCGTAGGTGGTACCAAACAGGGCAGCCACTATAATCTTGGGGCTCGCCGCGAGCTTATCAACCACATCCCCGAGGTGTGGTGGTTTCACACCTGACGCGAACTCTGAAATATCCGCACCTGCCATAAAAGTTCTACCCCGGCACGCCAATACCAGCGCATCTATGCTCTCATCCATCGAAGCCCTGTAAACCGCATCTACCAATCCTGTCCTCACCGCAAACGAAATAGCATTAACAGGTGGATTATCAATCCAGATAATACCTATCGAACCTCGCTTTTCCATCTCTCCCTGCATAAACCTTCTCCCAATCTTCTGATCTTTCATCTTCTCTGTCTCTAACATTTAAACGGAGGTAACTAATCTAGATAAATTAGATCTCACCTAACTAATCAGTCCTGGCATAGACAAGGCCGCCATCAACGGCGATCGTTGTGCCTAAAAGGTAGTCTCCCGCGCGAGAACACATATAAACGGCTGTCCCCGCTATATCATCCGGTCGCCCGATTCGCTGAGCAGGTATTACCGACGCAATTCGGTCAGGCTCGTCCCTAGCAGTTATATTCATGTCACTAGAAAATGCACCCGGCGCAATTCCGTTTACAATAATATTATCCCTTATAAGCCGCTTAGCCATTAGCCCTGTCATACCTATTAATCCAGCCTTGCTCGCCACGTAAGAGTAAGTCTCAAGTCTCGGAGTACGAAGCCCATCAATGGACGCAATATTTATCACCTTTGATGGCTGCTCTTGAGATGCGCTAAATCGTAACAAGGGCGCCAGTCGTTGGGTCAGGAAAAATACAGACTTAACATTGATATTCATTACCTTATCCCAACCACTTTCAGGAAAATCGTCAAACGGCGCAGTCCATGCAGCCCCAGCATTGTTTATTAGAATATCAAGATGATCTTCTCGCTCAGAAATCTCCTCAATAAATCCACCTATCCCTTCTGAACTTGATAGATCATACGGAATCGCGATACATTCTCCGAAAACAGAAAGCTGCTCCGCAGTCTCCAAACACGGTTTAGCCTTCCGCGATGTGATGTATGTCTTAACACCTCTTTTCACGAACTCTGCTGCAATCATTTTACCGATACCGCGAGAGCCCCCAGTGACAATCGCAACCCGACCACTAATATCAAATATATCTTTCATAACTTTCTTGGCCCCAAAACACAGAAGTTTGATAAGGTAGCTTGCTTGTTCATTGCTCAATGGTCAACAAAATGGGGGGATCCCCTTGAGAAAACCCCCCAATTAAAGATATGCCAGGTATACTGGGTAGTCTGTGATTGAGAGAATTTCGTAACATTGTGATGGCGATAGATTTTATTGCCCCGACCCACACCAGTAGGAGTACCCAAATGTCCACACCAAATGTAAAGCTCCAAAACTTATATAGCACTGAAAACAATTCGCCGACACTATCCACTGTAAATAAATATGATGATGACTCCATGACATCGGCTCCAAATCCGGAACTCTTCAATCTAAATATGTCAGAAGAATCACAACCGCTATTTGCTGCAATCAAAAAGCATGTTGCGGAAAACGTCGCGCCTATGCTTGAGGAGTATCACTCATACGACGAGGGAAAGGAGAACATTTGGAGTTATCACCCCAGACAGCTTGAATTACTTGAAGGGGCAAAGGATAAAGCGAAGGCCGCTGGTTTATGGAACTTTTTCCTCCCAAATTCTGAAACTGGAGAGGGCTTATCGAATTTAGATTACGCCTATCTTGCCACCGAACTCGGGAAAACTTACCTAGCTTCACAAACTCTTAATTGTAGTGCTCCAGATACAGGAAACATGGAAGTACTAGAGCGGGTCGGGACACCACAGCAAAAAGAACAGTGGTTAAAACCCTTGCTGGCAGGTGAAATCCGATCTGCTTATGCAATGACTGAACCTGATGTCGCATCATCAGACGCAAAAAATATCAGTACTCTAGCTCACCTTGACGGTGATGAGTGGGTTATCAACGGAGAGAAATATTACATAAGCGGAGCTGGTGATCCAAGGTGTAAGGTCATGATTACTATGGTGAAAACCAGTCCAGAGGCTGAAACGTTCCGTCAGCAATCCCAAATTCTTGTACCGATAGATACCCCTGGAGTGGAAATCATGGGGCCCATGCATGTCTTTGGAGATCCTGAAGCGCCACATGGTCATATGCACATCCGCTTTAAAGATGTTCGTGTTCCCAAAGATAATATCCTATTGGGAGAAGGGCGAGGTTTTGAAATTTCACAACTTCGCCTTGGTCCGGGCAGAATACATCATTGCATGAGGTCGATAGGAGCTGCCGAAGTAGCCTTAGAGATGATGATTAAGCGTGCCAGCACCAGAGTTGCCTTTGGAAAACCCATCGTCAAGCTTGGTAAGAATCTGGAGGTAATATCGCGAGCAAGAATTGAAATAGATGCCTGTAGGCTAATGGTACTGCAAGCGGCAAAAGCTATGGATGTTTTGGGCAACAAAGAAGCTCGCGTCTACGTAAGCGCAGTAAAAGCAATGGTTCCCGAAAAGGTTTGTAATATTATTGATGACGCTATTCAGATGCACGGAGCAACAGGAACATCCCAGTGGACACCGTTAGCAAGAATGTATGCTTCTCAGCGCACACTCCGGCTTGCCGATGGCCCAGATGAGGTTCATCACATGGTTGTCGGAAGGAACGAAGTGAGAAAATATGACCTTTGGTAGGATAAAAGTTCACCGTGTTGGTTGAAGATCACTGATTATGATGTTGCTTTCATGAGTTTACTAAAGTCAAGTGCAGTAACTCCAAATTTGGGTGTTGAACTCCACAACCACAAGCCTCTTGTTGATTTTTCGGATGAAGAGTTGGCTCAAATTCAGCAGCTAGCTGCGGACAAGTGCGTTGTGGTGGTGAGGAACGTTATCATGAGCATGTTACAACAGGCTGAGTTTGCTCGCAGGTTAGGAGATCCCCTCATTAAACCTAACAATCCTGACAACATCCCGAAAGAATTAATTCAGATAAAAGCTGACAAAAATTCCAAGTATGCGGCAGGGGAGCTATGGCACTCTGACGTATCCAGCGACTCAAGACCACCCGGCTTATCAATGCTCAGAATGGAAATAACACCAGATTCTGGTGGTGATACAGTCTTTGCCAATATGTACCAAGCCTTCGATTCATTATCAGTACTCATGAGGACATTTTTGCAAAAACTCAGAGCCCTCCATGTGCCAAAAGCGCATTACCTATACACAAGTGGAATAAAAAAAATACACGAACTTGAATCCTCTTTGCATCCTGTTGTAAGACTACATCCTCTAAACAGGCGTAAGGCCCTTTTTGTAAACGCAGGATTCGTAGAAAAAATCGAGGGCTTGACTGCTTTAGAGAGCAAAGCACTTCTTCAGATGATTTATAACCACATTGCGTATTCTGTCAATCACCAATGTCGAATCCGCTGGGAACCTAATACAGTCGTTTTCTGGGATAATCGTTGTGTTCAGCACTTCGCTTCTTTTGACTATTTTCCAGCAATGAGATTAGGCTATAGATCAACGATTCGAGGAGAAACACCGATTCCTGCATAATTTTTTACACATTAAACTTTTTATCAAAGTGAGCAATAAGCTTGAAAACAAGGATCCTCCTAGATACCGATGCAAATAATGAAATAGATGACCAGCAAGCGATTGCTTATCTTCTTCTGAGTGGGGAATCGTTCCTCATTGAAGGAATAACGGTGAATCGGACAGATAACGGTGGCGACATAGAGGCTCAAGCCGAAGAAGCAGAAAGAATCGTAAAACTTTGTGGACTTTATCCCTCCTTAAAGGTGACGCGAGGAGCCTCAGGTTGCTTCAAAGAAATTTCTAAGGATGTCATGCGAGAAAGCTTCGATGGCATCGACGCAGTCAACCTAATCATTAAAAGAGCCTCCAGACCGGAAAAACAAAAACTAGTTTTACTTGCCATAGGGAAGCTGACCAACGTTGCCTTAGCACTCAAAAAAACTCCCACAATAGCGGATAAACTCAAGATTGTGTGGCTTGGGTCAAACTATCCCGATCCTGGCGAATACAACCTCGTAAATGATCAAGAATCCGTCAACTATGTCTTAGACACTGAAGTGGACCTTGAGATAGCCGTTGTCCGTTATTTTTCCAAGTCAGGAACGGGAGCTGTGAGAGTTACTCCACAAGCACTGGAGAAAAATATCGCCGGCAAAGGCCCTTGGATAAAGGATGGCGTAATTGGTCGCCATGGCGGCATTTTCCACTATTTTGGTGACTATTCAATAAATCTTCTCAACAACACTTACCTCCACGGTGAGCCCCCATCTAGGGCGCTTTATGATATGGCAGCAGCAGCTATTATAAAAAATTCTAAATGGTCCAGCGAAGTAATAATACCCGCACCAATGCTCGATAACGGTAATTGGCTAAATCGCCCCAATAACCAAAGGACAATTACTATAAAAGAAAATTTTGACGAACAAAATATCGTCAAAGATTTTTACAAGACTGTCAATCAATTTGTCCATGCGGAAGTGCTATGATGGCTTCATGATATTCCTCGATATCATACGAGTAGAGCCTCAACTAAACGCGGACCTTTACTATCCATTGCCCGTGCAACTGCTTCGAAAAACTCGTCGGTAGTTTCTGCTCTAACTGCCTTAACGCCAAGACCCTCTGATATCGAGACCCAGTTTAGGGTCGGGTTGGATAAATCTAGAAGTGAAAGAGCTTTAGATCCGGGATGTGCAACGCCCACACGACCGAGTTCAATATTGAGAATTCCATAACTATTGTTCTTCATAATTATCGTCAATACATCAAGATTCTCTCTTGCCATAGTCCATAGAGCTTGAACGGTGTACATACCTGATCCATCTGCCTGTAATGCAATAACCTTCCGTTCCCGACACGCCACAGCTGCGCCCACTGCCACTGGAAGACCCTGTCCTATGGCCCCACCTGTAATCATCAACCAGTCGTGTTTCGGTCCACCTGCGCTGTATCGAAATGCTGCGCCGCCACTAGTACCGGACTCATCAGAGACAATTGCGTTCTCAGGCATCAGCTTTGAAATAATTACTCCCGCGGACTCCCGAGTAAGCTTGCCACGCTCAAAGTTCGCAGGTGTCTCATCTTGAACATTTGCAGGTAGCCTTGGCGCATCCAATTCATCAGCCAACCTACGCAACGCATCCTCTGCGTCAGTTGATACTTCTGCCAGCTGAACAAGTTTAGCTCTCTTTGGGGATATCCAGCTTTTTTTTCCTGGATATGCAAAAAAAGCCACTGGTGGTTTACAGCCAACGAATACAATCTGTTCAAGTCCGTCAAGATATTTGACCGCCATCTCCGAAAAATACGGTAATCGCTCTGCCATCACTCTCCCAGCACCCCTCTGCCATCTCGCATTTATAGTTTCACAGATAATTCGCGCACCTGTTGCTGCAACGACTCGACCCGCGTGAAAAAGGGCAGCCTCCCGCAAAGCCCTCCCACCAAGGAATAAAGCGCTCTTTCTCGTCCTATTTTTCAGAACAGCAGCGGCCTCTGATACATCAAGCTCACTTACCTTTTGTACATCTGGAATTTTTCCACACGTAGCTGCCTCGGCACCATCAGTCCAGGCATGGTCCCCGGGAGCAACCACTGTGGCAATCTGCCCTGGATAAATTTGAGAGGCAACAATAGCTTCTGCGCCTGCGACTGCAAGATCAGAGGGTGAGCGTGAGGTACGAACCCAATCCGACATCGGTGAGGCTATCCCAACTATATCTGAAGTCAATGGTGCGTCATACTTAAGATGATCGACCGCATGATCACCCACAATATTGATCATTGCTGTGTGCGCACGCCGCGCATTGTGGATATTGGCCAGGCCATTTGCCAATCCTGGGCCGAGGTGCAATAAAGTCGCCGCTGGCGCATCCGTCATGCGCGCATATCCATCGGCCGCGCCCGTAACCACCCCTTCAAACAAACCCAGAATTGCTTCCATCCCATCCTGTTTGTCAATTGCCGCCACGAGCTGCATTTCTGAGGTGCCGGGATTTGCAAAACACACCCTCACGCCCCCCTTGAATAAGGTCTCAATAAGTGCCTCTGCTCCATTCATTCGCGTTTCCCTTTAACATATCAGCTGCAATATAGAGCGTTGACATTACGCTCCAATTAAGGAAACAATGCCGCAGGTCCATCCATTTGTACAGAGGCAGAATTGTTCGGACAATTGAATAGGAATGATCTTTGTTTAAGAACAACCAAAAACAAAGGGGGTCACAATGAGAATCAGGCAGATTGCGCTAGTAGCTCGAGAAATAGAGCATGTAAAAACCACACTATCATCGCTATTGGGCGCGGAACAAATTTTTGTGGACCCTAAAATGGTAATTTTTGGTTGCGAAAATATTATATTTACTATCGGCGATACTTTCCTTGAGGTCGTAAGTCCAATTAAGGATGGAACAACAGCTGGACGGCTGCTGGACCGACGGGGGGGAGACGGCGGTTATATGGTAATTGTTCAAGTAAATGATCTTAAATCTGAAAAAAACCGACTAAATGATACAGATATCAGGATCATATGGGAGACAGAGTCTGAGAGAGCTGCGGCGATTCACCTTCATCCAAAGGATGTCCCTGGCGCAATCGCTTCATTGGACTGGATGGCGCCTCCAGGAGCATGGTACTGGGCCGGTGAGGGCTGGGATAAGCGAAAAGCAAGATATGCTCAATCAATAACGGCCGCCGAAATCCAAAGCGACGATCCGGATGAGGTCGCTAAGCTCTGGGGCATTGCGTTTAACCGCCCAATCGACTACTCCAAAAAAGTGCCGCGCCTGCCACTCGATTCTAGCGAAGTGCGATTTGTCAAATCCGAAGATAACAAAGGCCCCTCCCTCAGCGCCATTGATATTGAGGTTATCGATAAGAATGTTATATTGGACGAGGCTGAGCGTCTGGGCCTCCGTCATAAAGGAGACTGTGTCACTGCATGCGGGATTAACTTGAATCTTATCTAAAATGGGTGCTTTTCCCTTTACGACACGACCATACAAATAACAACAATCGATATACTCAAGTCGTTAAAGCAATAACAACAATTTTTACAAGAGGATGCAATTCAATGTCTTTGAAAATAGAACCTAACGCCCAAGAACATCTTTTAACATCTTTAAGTGACGGAATTTTGACTCTCACAATGAATCGGCCAGAAGCCCGAAATGCTCTATCTGCCGAGTTACTGCAGAGCCTAAGCACACAACTGGCTGATGCAGCCCAAAATACCAATATACGTTGCATCATTTTAACAGGGGCCGGTAAAGGCTTCTGCTCAGGAGGAGATGTAAAGGCAATGGCAGCAATGAATAACTCTGCAAGGCCCATGACTATCGATGAAGCCATCCATAGACAGCGTATAGATCAACGAGCAACTGCAGGACAGTTGTATAAAATTCCGAAGCCAACAATTGCTGTTCTCCCGGGAGCGGCAGCGGGGGCGGGGCTTGCACTAGCGCTGGCTTGTGACCTCCGGATAATGGCATCTAATGCCATTATGACAACAGCTTTTGCTCGCGTTGGATTCTCCGGCGATTTTGGCGGGACCTTCTTCATGTCGCAGCTGGTGGGAACGGCAAAAGCTCGAGAACTTTACTACCTATCCGATAGGTTAAGCGCGAAAGATGCTTTGAGCTTGGGTCTAACCAACTGGGTCGTCGAGCCAGAAGAACTGTCAACTAAAACTCAAGAAATTGCTACCCGCCTTGCGAGTGGTCCCCCAATCGCTTTTAGGTACATGAAAGAGAATCTAAATCGAGCCATCTCCTCGGGTGACATAGATGACTGTATGGACCTTGAATGCACGCACCATGTGCATTGCGCGAAGACAGAGGATCACAAAAACGCTGTAAAAGCATTTATGGAAAAACGAGACCCATCCTTCAGTGGACGTTAAACCATCAAATAATTTAAGTTCTCAACCCGGATCAAGTGACGAATCTAAGGTCGAGCGCTGGGTCAACTTTTTAGCCGCTTATTTCATGGTCTGGAGACAGCCGATTACACTCTCATCAGAGGGTAAAAATATGGGTGGGCTCGGCAGTCGTGACCGGAAGTTAAGTGTGAAAGCAAAAGTTCTTTTCGCGTCTGGTGCCGTTCAAGAAGGTGTAGTATCGGCGGGTGGAATTGTTACTCTGATTTTTTATAATCAGGTTTTAGGAGTCTCGCCTGCCTTGGCAGGTATTGCTTTTGCAATAGCAAGCGTCAGTGATGCAATCACGGATCCTTTAATAGGCACTTACTCGGACCAATTTAAGAGCAAGATTGGAAGACGACACCCGTTTATGTTTTTCTCGGCTTTACCTCTTGCGGTTTCCTTCTTTTTTTTATATCAACCACCCCAAGAGCTCTCTGCAACGGGTTACTTCTGGTGGTTGACGGTTTTTTTAGTCCTCGTCAGGGTATCTCAGACATTTTACCTGGTACCTCACGACGCCCTTGGTGCAGAGCTTACAGACAACTACGAAGAGAGATCATCTATCTTTGGCTATAACGCAGTTGCAGTGGCAGTTTTTGCCGCCTCAATTGCTATGTTTGCCTATATCTTAGTCTTCCCGTCTACTGAAGGATATGATAATGGTCTCCTAAATAAGTCCAGGTATATCATACTAGCGTCTGCAGGTTCAATAACGATCTTTTTTTCTGTTATCATTTGTGCTCTGGGTACAATGGATCAAATACCGTATCTTCACGGTACAAATGTTAGACAAAAAATTTCATTTAAAAAATATGTCCGAGAGCTAACCGATTTAATAACCAACCGCAATTATATCGCAGCATGTCTTAGCTTACTTACCTGTTATGCCTCATTAGGGATTATTACCGTCTGCAGCAGTTACGCATATATATATGTATTTGAAATCCCTACGGAAGACATGATTTGGGGCGGCCTCGCAAAAATGCCGGGTATGGTAGTCGCTCTACCCGTTCTTGCGTTTATGTCTAAATTCTTTGAAAAGAAAACGACCTTCATAATTGCTTGTGCCTGGACTGCAATCATGGTTAGCACGCCTTTTTTCTTTGGCTTGTTCGATCTTCTTCCTCCTCCAGGTACCGCTGCTCAACTTTGGGTTGTCTATGGAACCCTCGCACTTGGATTTGCAATCTTTCCTGTCACACAAATTATAATCGACTCTCAGCTGGTTGACGTTGCTGATGACCACGAATATCGGACAAAACGTCGGTCCGAGGGAGTGATATTCTCAGTTCGCAGTTTTGGAAATAAAGCTACTGCAGGTATTGGAAGCGCTTTAGCAGGTTTCGGACTTGAGGTGATAGAGTTCCCTGAAAATGCAAAGGTTGGAGGGTTGGAGCCAGCGACCATGGATGGTTTACTCATCATCAATGGACCAATTTATTTGGGATTTTATCTACTCGCCTGTGTCTTCATGACATTTTATAAGATCGACAAGGAATATCATTCCAGTATTCTCTCCGAATTGGAGGTAATTCGAGAAAAGAAGAGTTTGCAAGATGATACCTAGACCCTTAGCTGAGGTTATCCAGCGCGTAATCGATACCGAAGAAAAATATGCGATAGAAGATCAAACAATCCGAGGGGTTACATTAAAAACCTTCAAAAATGCCCCGCATGATCTCCGAGAGGTACTTGACCTATGTCTTACACATAACGACGCCGAATTCCTTATATATCAAGACGAAAGATACACATTTAAAGAAGTATACAACATCACTAAAAGAATCGCGGACATTCTCATAACAACCTATAAAATTAGACCCGGTGATCCCGTTGCCCTTGTTATGCGGAACACACCAGAATACCCAATGCTGATGATGGCAATTGCCTCTATAGGAGCACTTACGGTTTGTCTAAATAGCTGGTGGACAGAAAAAGAGCTTAAATATGGTTTCTTGGACTGCGGTGCTTCGCTAGCCTTCGTCGATGCACAAAGGAATGAAAAGATTATACCTTTCTCCTCCGACCTTGGCATAAAACTGGTTGAGGTTCGGGATGCGAAAACCAATAAAAATCAAGCTTTTTGGGGCCAACTGTCGGGAGAAAGCGAAAACCTAGCCGCTAAAGTCTCAATTGGTAAGGACAATGACTTTGTCGTGCTATACACCTCTGGTTCAACCGGCTACCCCAAAGGTGTTGTACTTACACACCGCAATATCGCCTCAACCATCCACTCCTGGTTCTTTGGTCTGCGTGTGCAAGATCTATTGGGAGTTAAGCCGGCGCCGATGATCGACGAGACAGGGAAGCCTTACCAAGGCGGCGTACTTGTAGCTACACCCTTCTTCCATGTGTCTGGCACACTTCCATTTTTTCTGGCATTAAGCTTAGGAGGAAAACTCATAGTACTCCATAAATGGGATCCTATTCTTGCTGCAAAGCTTGTCGAAAAGGAAAAAATTTCTCGTATGGGAGGAGTGCCCACGATGGCTGCCGAACTCATCGATGCAGCAACTGAAACTGGAGCAAATATCCAATCGCTCCGATTCCTAGACACCGGCGGGGCTCAGTGCCCAGAACAACATCCCGCCAAGGTTGTGGAAGCGGTTCCACATATCCTCACGGGAACCACTTATGGGCTTACAGAATCAGGCGGGCTCGGTATCACAATGCGTGGTGCAGCATATCTCGATAATCCCTTGGCTGCTGGAAGACCAACACCACCCCTCCTCGAAATCAAGGTCGTAGATGAAAAGCATGAAGAAGTTCCGGTCGGTCAGATTGGTGAATTGCTGCTTAAAAGCCCTGCAAACATGCGGTGCTATCTGAATCGTCCCGAAGATACAGCACAAACACTCAGAGATGGTTGGCTATCCACCGGAGATCTCGCTAAGATCGACGAGGAAGGCATCGTTTACATTGTCGACAGGAAGAAAAACATCATTATAAGAGGTGGGGAAAATATCTCATGTGCTGAGGTGCAAACAATTTTTCATTGTCATCCCGATGTCGTCGAAGTCTGCGTTTTTCCGGTGGCGGACGATCGTCTGGGTGAAACTGTTGGAGCCGCAGTTTTTATATCTGATAGCGCAAAAACTTCTGAAGACGAATTACGATCTTTTTTGCGCCAAAACTTGGCCGATTATAAGATCCCTGCCAAGATTTGGCTCCGTAACACACCTCTTCCACGCGGAGCATCAGAAAAAATTGACCAACTAAAGATCAAAGCGGAGTACACGGGCTAAATGTCGAAGAAATCCGATTATCCAATAGAAAGCCAAGCTGAGGGCTACAATATTCCCGCCGTGGAAAGCTGGATAGAGCAAAATATTTCTGGCCTTGTACCTCCCTTCCAGTGGAGACGCCTTGAGGGCGGACACTCAAATCTGACCTATAGTCTGAGTGATAAACATAATAAAAAAGCAGTGGTACGAAGACCACCGAAAGGCATACTCCTACCCAAAGCCCATGACATGGGTCGAGAGTGGGCCATTATCTCCTGCCTTGGTCCCACAGGATTTCCTGTACCTTCCGCGTTTGGCATATGCCATGACACTGAAATCACAGGAGCGATCTTCTATGTGATGGGCTTTTCAGACGGACGTGCACTAACAACAGCGCAAGAAACAAGCGCTTGGGTCCCTAAAGACAGAAGGGAGACTCTTGCCAACTCTTTTATCGATACACTCGCGGATTTACACGCCCTTGATCCAGACGAAATTGGTCTTGGCTCTCTTTCCAAAAAAGAAGACTATATCGGCCGCCAAGTTAAAAGCTGGTATAGATCATGGACATCATCTATCGAACCCGCGAACTACGATGACCCTAGAGCCCACGAATTAAAAGAATATATTGTCGAAAATGCTCCTGCTCAGGGTGCAGCCCGAGTGGTACATGGTGATTATGGGTTCCACAACTGTCTTGTAGGAAATGAATCAACTATTTCAGCGGTACTTGACTGGGAAATATCTACACTCGGAGACCCACTTGCAGACCTTGCCTACACCCTGAAGAGTTGGCCTGAGACGGTCGAAGATATTACAGCAAGCCCCGCTGCTCCTACGTCGGCAGGAGGTTTCCCAACAAGGAGCTCCCTAGCGAAGCGCTATTCAGAGAGAACCAACCTCAGTGTGGACAAGTTAGATTTTTATATCGGTTTTAACCACTGGAAATCAGCTGCGATCGTCCACGGGGTCTATGCCCGATACCTGGAAGGGAAGAAAAGCACAAAGGGAATAGACCTCGATGAACTGCGAACCCGAATTACCATGTCACTCAATGCAGCGGTCCAAGCTATAGATCGCTATAAGGCAGATACCTCCTCTTGAAGATTTTTAATTTCGGCTCCCTTAATATCGACCATGTTTATCGAGTCCCACACCTCGTCAAGCCTGGCGAGACACTAGGAAGTCACGACTATCAAATGTTTGTTGGCGGTAAGGGACTAAATCAGTCTATAGCACTTGCTCGCGCAGGTGCAGATGTATGCCATGTTGGCTGTATTGGCCAGGATGGAGATGTTCTGAGGCAGGTGCTTGAGGAAAATGGCGTGAACACTTCGTTCATTGAGCGGGTAGACGGTCCAAGTGGGCACGCCATAATCGAAGTCGACTCAAAGGGAGAAAACTCCATACTACTGTATGGTGGTGCGAATATGAAAAATAATGCCGATAGCATTTCACAAGTTTTTGAGCACATATCAGAGGGAGAATTTGTATTGATGCAAAATGAGATCAATGGCATCCCTCAAATTATTGAACAAGGCAACAAAGTGAAATGTCAAATAGTTTTCAATCCAGCCCCAATGTCCACAGAGGTAATGAATTATCCCCTCCAAAAAGTTGACTGCTTCATTTTGAATCAGTCCGAGGCGGAAGCAATGACTGGATACAATGAACCAAATGAGATGCTGAGGCAACTTCAGAAACAATTTCCCCACAGCAAGATAGTTCTCACACTTGGTTCTCGAGGAGCTATCTACAAAGATGCAAAACAACAAATCTCCATTGATGCGGTACTGACCGAAGCGCTCGATACTACAGGAGCAGGTGATACATTCATAGGCTACTTTTTAGCCGAAATGTGTCAAAAAGAAAGTATCCACCGCGCCCTTAAAATTGCATCCAAGGCTGCGTCTCATTGCATTCAGAAAGCCGGAGCTGCCGATTCTATACCCTTCAGAAATGAACTAATCCCGATCCACGAGTAACACGTCGCCCTCGGTTATGGGGGAAATTTTGTAACAATACTGCTATTCGAACCAACGCAATATTGGTAATCTAAAAAAAAAGAGTACCCACCGTGTGAATGATAAGATTAACGTTTCGAGTTGTAAGTTCGCGAAAACGAAACCCAACGTCATCCTCAAAAAACACGACAAACATACGCATATTACTTGAAAAAATTCTTGAGGACCCTCAAATGAAGATATCCTTCACAGAAAAGAATAACTTATTCTCCTTAAGCAAAATAACTCTATCGATCGCAATTCTTTTCATCGCAAGCTGTGAAGTTAAGAAAAAAGCACCTAATGTGATTCTCCTGATGGCCGATGACATGGGCTGGGCTCAAACAGGGTATTACGGTCACCCTCTCATGAAGACGCCTAACCTCGATGCCATGGCACGCAACGGCCTCAGGATGGACCGGTTTTATGCCGGAGCTCCGAGTTGTACACCTACGAGAGCCTCTGTGTTAACCGGTAGAACAAACGACCGCACAGGCGCTTTCCGCGTGGGAAGTTACATCAATAAACAGGAAAAGATGCTCTCAACGGCCTTCAAAAATGCCGGCTACGCAACTGCTCACTTCGGAAAATGGCACCTCAATGGACAGGCTAATGACGATACTACCCATCCACTACCTGGATCTGACCCACATAACCCGGGAGAACTGGGGTTTGATTATTGGCTAAGTAATCATACCGGATTCGATAAACACAAAGATCAGGGGGGAACATTCGAGTTGAGCCGTAACGGAAAACGAGAGCAGTTTGTTGGCGATGGATCTGAGGTTATCGTCTCTGAGGCCATAAAATTTATTGAAAACGAGCTTGACGAGGGGAAACCGTTTTTTATAGTCATTTGGTACTCCGCACCCCATGGACCCTGGACAGCCTCTGATGCTGATATAGAACCCTTCTTAGGAAAAGTCGACCGCACGTCTGCCAATATGCATGGCGAAATCGTTGCAATGGATCGTTCAATTGGTAACCTAAAGCGAGGACTAAAAGACCTTGGAATTACAAAAAATACGCTCATTTGGTTCACCAGCGATAACGGAGGAACATCCAACCTAGATGTTCGTGTTTGGCCCTCCAAGAACTCTTTAGGAGGCCCAGGGGGATTAGGAATGGAGATAGAATACCCCTCCAATTGCAGTAACGAAATTGATCAAAATCTAACAAGCCTTCAGGCGCGGACACTCCATGGGTGTTATAGAGGTGTGGATCCAGATAGCACAGGGCACCTCCGCGGATTTAAGAAAGACTTTTATGAGGGAGGACTCCGCGTACCAACGGTAATTGAGTGGCCAGCTGGTATCAAGCCTCGGGTATCAAACTTCCCCTCGGGGACTGTCGATATATTTCCCACGCTGATTGATATAGCAAACCTTGACCAACAATCCATCAATAAAGTGCATGACGGAATATCGCTAGCGGGAGTTTTTGAGGACGAACCCATAAGAAGGGAAAAACCATTGGGATTTAGAGCCAACCAAGGACGAATGTGGTTGGACAATGACTGGAAACTCATACAAAATGTTGACACTGTTGATGGGAAGCGGGTGACTAGACCCTTCGAGTTGTATAATGTCATCGGGGACCCAGGCGAGCAGCAGAATCTAATAGACCTTTACCCTGAGGTGGCTAAACGACTGAGAGACGAATATGATCGCTGGAGTTTGTCTGTTAGCCGAAGCGCATTCGGTTCCGATTACCCTGAGGGTAAAGTTCTGCCTCCAAACAGGAAATTAATTGCCGAGATAGAGGCCCGTCGTAAAAAAGCTATGGCCGAGTGGAAAGAAGAAATTCGGCTCTCTGAAATTACAGTATTGCAATGACGGGATAGCTCTTTTTATAGATAAGTAAGTGATATCGATAGATAAAGGATAACATTGTGACTTGTACATAGGGTCTAAGAATAGGGATTCTTGGCGAAAAATAAGCATTGACTACACTAATTGGTCATGCACTTATCTTAGCAAAAGCCTATCAATGACGAATAAAAATATGTAAGAAATACCTGATTAACATTTAAAGTGATGTAGCCAAGACATTTGCTTGACATAAGTAAACCAAGCGAACTGTTCACTGTAATAAAACACACTATTCGTGAATGCTAAGTGTTTCCCTCGGATGTACTAACAATCTCGGACCCTAGCTCTTTACTTGCCTCTAATCTAAGCAATCGTTTCAAAATTTTGCCCGATGCACCTCTTGGTAGCGGAGTAGTTTGCTGTCGCACTAGACTGGGAATTTCGAACTTTGCCAATCTATTGGTTAGAAACCTCTCCAATGCTTCAGCGTCGATTTTGCGCTTCACAAGTAGAGTCGCACCAACAGTCTCACCCAAACGATCATCTGGTAACCCATAAACACAAGCCTCCACTACATCGGTATGTGCTAACAGAGCATCCTCTACGGCTACGCAGGCAATATTCTCTCCACCCCTGATAATAATGTCCTTAGCTCGATCAACAATATATACAAATCCTTCCCGATCAATGTATGCTATATCTCCGGTTTTGAACCAGTCCTCGTCAAAAGCCTTAATAGTCTCCTCCGGGCGGTTCCAGTAGCATCTAAACATTGACGTGCCCCGGACTTGGAGTTCTCCCCTTAAATTAGGACCTAAAATATCACCCTCCGCATCTACCACTCTAAGCTCAAGAACCGCGGCACATTGTCCACTACTTGAGGGATGATCAAGATATGTTTTCCCTAAGATACCAGTGCCAATGGCGTTAGTCTCCGTCATCCCCCAACCGGTTGAGGGAACAACATTTTCAGCAAGTTCTCCAATTTCATGGACCTGCGCTGGTGCCCTCGGAGCTCCTCCTCCCCCAACAATTAGTAGACCCGATAAGTCTCGATTTTGTTTAGATGCGGCTTGAATGAGGTCACCTGTAATTGCTGGTGCCGCGGTGAAGACAGTCACACGCTCTCGCTCTATCAAGTCCATTCCAGTCTCTGCGTCCCATTTGTACATTAAAATGAGTCTTCTTTGGGATCGGAGACTAGCAAGCATGCCTACATGGGAGCCTGACACATGAAACAGGGGTACCGACAACAAAAAGGATTCTTGGTAAGAAGGTTTGGGTTGTTCATATTGTCCTAGAAAAGAGCGTAATTCTGCGTCAAGCTCCCATGAAAGTAGCGCACTGACAATGCTTCGATTAGTTGATACTGCACCCTTGGGTCTTCCAGTTGACCCAGATGTATAAATAAGAGTGGCGTCGTCGTCTGCATTAATGTTGACAAAAGGCATGCCACGTCCATAGTGATTACTCACTATGGACGTGTATTCTTCAGAACGAATGTTTATATTTTCCTCAGCTCGTACTCTAATGATCTCTGTGCCAGACAGCAACGGCGAATCAGCTGACAAATCATCTAAACGCTCTTGATCAACAAAGATCAACTTAGGCCTACAATCCGCTAATCCATAAAAAAGCTCTCGCGGACTCCAGTGCGCATTCATAGAAACTGCTATGGCTCCAATCGCGGTTACCGCAAAAAATGCTACAACCCACTCTGGATAATTTCTCATTGCAATCGCAACCCGATCACCTTGAACAACTCCAAAGTCACTGATCATTGCTCTCCCGAGGGCGCTTGCATGCAGATACACCTCCTCGAAAGTCATCCGCTCGCCTTCAAAAACAAGATATTCTAAGTCGCTCCGAGTTTCCTCATAGAGATCGCGAAGAGTCTCGGGCGCATGAGAAAAAACCTTGCAGCGTTGACCTCGTATTTGGGTGAACTTGAGTTCAAATGGCTGACCTGGTGCACATAATTTCTCTATTGCTTCCAGTCGAGTCATGTTAGTTTTTAATCGGCACGTTGTAGTAAAGGATTTATTTTAAGATTTGCAAATAGTAACACTAAAACTAAATTGATCTAACTCCAATTTTGCAAAAAGCCCCCATGACAAACCGATTTTAAATGGATCTAAAAATGAAAGGAAAGCCATACCTCCCACGACAATTTTATGTCCAAAAAGGGGAAACATCCCCGCGAATATTTGCTGCAGGGCAACGATATATACAGGGCCCAAGAGTAATTAATCATGTCGGGCACTATCTCTCTCTACTAGACATAACAAGGGCAGGATTGATGGCATCAATCCGCGGGCACAAGGTTTTAGGAACGGAAATCTCTTCCAGCCTTGACAATTCGGGCATAACTGCAATCCCGCTCATTTTCGGGGGAGAATGCTCACTCAGTGAGATCAACTCACAAGTAGATGCAATGCTTGGACAAGACATCAGCTGTCTTATTGCCACCGGCGGTGGAAAGCTAATTGATGCGGGCAGAGCCATTGCATTTCGGTTAAATATTCCGGCCGTTATAATTCCTACTATAGCCTCGACGGACGCTCCGTGCTCGGCACTATCTGCTATTTACTCTGAAAAAGGTGTCCTAGAAAATATCGAATTTTATCCACAGCACCCCGCAATGGTCATTGTAGATACTGATGTTATAGTTGACGCGGGAGAGAGGTACCTCGTGTCTGGAATGGGGGACGCTATGGCTACTTGGTATGAGGCTCGTATTTGCCTTACAAATCCCAAAACTATAACGGCTTCTGGGGGGCGCCCTGCGCTCGCATCTTGTGCAATTAGCGAAATGTGCGCACAAACTTTGTACAAGTATGGAGAGACTGCTGCAATTGCTGTAAGGGGGCGCCGTAATGATGAAGCAGTTGAACATATTATCGAGGCAAATACACTACTCAGTGGGTTAGGTTTCGAAAATAGTGGGCTCGCGCTAGCCCATGCTGTCGGTAATTCCTATCCGGAAATACAAATAGTTCATCAAAACTTTATGCACGGGGAAATGGTGGCGATGGGACTCATGGCCCAACTATGTATGGAGAGATCGAAAGACCTAGAGAAAGTAGCCAGCTTCTTTGCGCAAGTTGGTTTACCAATCCATCTGGGACAAATTTTACTCTCGACAAAAGAAAAAGACACTCTCAATCTTCTTATCGAGGCCACACTGGATAAACCGATCGCCCACAATATGCTGATGCCTGTAACACACGAATCGCTTCAGAAAGCAATTTTAGACGCCCACAATTTTGGTCTCGACATCTGCAAAAAAATAGGTGACAAGGCGTATCGGAGATTACACAAATGACATCAAAAACTGGACCTCTGGCATATGATGAAATTATTTACGAAATCGATGGACCTGTAGCAACCATTACGATCAACCGACCCAGCAAGTTAAACGCTTTGACCGACCTAACACAGGCGGAAATTCGCCATGCACTTGATTGTTCAGAGCGAAATGGGAAAATTGTAGGAACAATCCTTACCGGTGCAGGCAGAGGATTCTGCTCCGGCGTCGATATGGGCTCATTGACTGAGATGAGCAAGGCTGGAGCATCGATCCGGAAATCGTACGAAAAACTTTTAGTAGATCCCGGCAATCCAGACAATGATCCAAATTTTTTATCTTCTCCGGCCTACTTTCTCGGTTTGCGAAAACCGTTGATAGCTGCCGTGAACGGCGCCACTGCAGGGCTTGGATTCAGTTACGCGACCTTCTGTGATCTCCGATTCGTAGACCGGACCGCTAAATTTATAACCTCTTTTGGGCCGCGAGGACTAATCGCTGAGCATGGAACTAGTTGGATGCTCCCGCGACTTGTGGGGCCCTCTAATGCATTAGACCTGCTCTGGACTTCGAAAAAACTGGATGCAGTAGAGGCCTCTCGAATTGGATATGCTAGTCGTCTTTGCGAAACCGGCAAATCTGCTATTGAAGCGAAACAATACCTAAACGAAATTGCCAAAACCTCAGCTCCGATATCTATTATGATGATGAAAAAACAGGTCTACCGACATCTAAATCAGGAGCTTGGAGTGTCCATGGAAGAAACGAAACTGTGGATGGATGAAAGTCTTAAACGAGAAGATTTCAAAGAGGGCGTGTCATCTTTCGTTGAGAAGAGAGCGCCGAACTTTCAATCGATAACGGTAGACTAAACCCCAGAGTGAAATATTCCACTAATAAAATTACCAAAATAAGGAGTAAATAATGACCTTCGCTGGATGGGATACCCCTTTAGAACTCGTCAAATCCGAACTCACCCAGCTAAGGTATGAGGGTGTAGTTGTGCCGAAAAATTTAAACGATCAAGTGGCTGAACTTGCAAGAGATAAAGACAAAAATGATATGAACTTTTACGAGTTAGAGGAGATATATGATTCTTTGAGTAAGCTCGAGGTCTCCTCTAACTTCCGCTATGACCAACCCAATATCCTTTCAGAGATTCAAAAAAAAAGACCAGAAGGTCCCAGGAAACTTGCAGCTCTGGGTCAAGAGGAGTTGTTTGATAAATTACATGGGGCTTGGACGGGTAGGGCTGCTGGCTGCGCTTTAGGTAAGCCCGTGGAGGGTATGGGTATAAGTGGGAAAGACGGGATAGTTGGTCGCAATATAATTAGGTCATATCTTGAAAATCGAAACCACTGGCCCCTGGATCATTACTTCAGCGGAAAAGATGTTGGCGACCAACTCACAATCCACTGCCCCAAATCCCATCGAGAGAACATCGCATATATGGAGCCCGATGACGACATCCACTACACGCTTATCGCGCTAAAGATATTGGAGGAGTATGGACCTCACTTTACATGGCGTCACGTCGCGCACACTTGGAATCAGAGCCTTCCCTACAATGTAATTTGCACCGCAGAGACCCAAGCAATATTAAACTATAATAATGCTGTCCCTCGCAGAGCCAAGTCAAACTGGGTAACACCAGAGTACACCAGTTCTTACCGTAATCCTTACAGGGAGTGGATTGGGGCTCAAATTAGGGCGGATGGTTGGGGTTACGCATGTGCAGGAAATCCAGAGCTTGCTGCCGAGTTCGCCTATCGAGATGCATGCTGGACCCACCGAGCAAATGGCATTTACGGTGAAATGATGTTTGCGGCCATTATAGCGGCAGCCTTTGTGGAATCCAATCCACGGGAACTTATAAAGATCGGACTGTCGGAGATCCCCAAAAATAGTAAGCTCGCTGAGGCGTCAAGGTCCGCATTGGATACAACGTGTATTCTTGACGATTTTCACATGTACATGGACTGGGTTGAGGCGAATTTTGGTGAACTTAGCGGTGTCCACACTGTTAACAACGCGCTAGTTGTTATAGGAGCTATGATTTACGGAGATGGAAATTTCCATAAATCTGTGTGCCTATCAGTTGAGGGTGGATGGGATACAGATTGTAATGGAGCCACATGTGGCTCCATTTTAGGCGCCATAAAAGGTTATTCGAAACTTGATTCCAGCCTTGTTTCACCACTCAATGATACTATTAAACCCAGCGTGATCGGATTCCAAGAAATCACAATGACGGAGCTTGCAAGAAGGACGCAGGAGGTGAAAAATAAGATATCGGCTTCAATTTAAGTGGAGCCTAGATCATCGAAATGAGAGCTGAGCGTGACGAACATAGTTTAAAGAAGTCCTCAGTACGAATAATAGTGGGCAGCGCGGTGCTCTGCCTCTCAGCACAAATAAACGCTGAGATCTCCCCGTCCCCAGAAAACCCAAACTACCCAAGTAGGCTATTGTGGGGGGATACCCATGTACATACTCACCTCTCTGCAGATGCATATCCCTTAGGGTCAAGAACCACGCCGGACGAGGCTTATCGATTTGCTAGGGGAGAACAGATCATAAGCAATGGCCTCGCAGCGCAGCTTGTAACCCCCCTTGATTTTTTGATGGTGTCTGACCATGCCGAAAATATGGGAGTCTTTCCCCGACTAGCAGCGGGAGATCCCAGCCTGCTGAAAACCGAATCAGCAAGAACTGTTTTCGAGAAGCTGAAAAAGCTTCCCCTTGCAGACGAAGTGCTTGCTTCCGAGACGGAGCAAGATTTCAGAGCTGGCGCAGAGGCCCTAAGTTACGGGAAGGCAATGAAAGCATCAGGCTTTATGATCGATAAAAAGTTTAAACAACAAGTATGGAACAGTGTAGTTGATATCGCTGAAAAATATAACGATCCAGGAAGTTTTACCACATTTTCCGGATACGAATATAGCAGCGGGGGCCTACATCGTAATGTTCTATTTGCTGGTGGACCTGAGCACACCAAAAAAATTATTCCGTTTTCATCAAATGATAGTGACAACCCTGAGGACCTATGGTCGTTTCTCGAGAGGTATATTGAGACTACTGGGAGCGGTGTAATTTCTATCCCTCATAACAGCAACCTAAGCGGCGGAAAGATGTTTGCTTCAAAAACCTTCAACGGATACCCCCTTACAAAGAGCTATGCTCTCACCCGCTCTTCTTTAGAGCCAATCGTCGAGGTGACGCAGATCAAAGGTGACAGCGAGACTCACCCGTTGGTGTCGCCAGATGACGAATTTGCGAGTTTTGAAGACGCATGGTGGGACTTGGTATCAAGTTATCGTTACAAAGACTCGTCAAGTATTTCTGAAGAAAAAATTGCTGAACGATCATTTGTGAGAGGGGCGTTAAAAACAGGACTTAATCAACGAGTAGACGTAGCCGTCAATCCCTTTAAATTCGGGGTAATTGGGTCTACAGACTCACATACCGGGCTAGCGACAGCAAATGAGAAAAACTTCTGGGGCAAAATGGCTACGGACCAACCTAATCCGTTTCGAGCTGCTAGATCATCTATTTTCTCTGCATCAGGTTATGCCGCAATATGGGCAACCGAAAATACCCGAGAAGCTATTTTCTCTGCAATGAAGCGTCGAGAAGTCTACGCCACAACCGGACCAAGAATTATTCTGAGATTTTTCGGTGGCTGGGATTTTAATAATCATGATGCTTCAAGTCCAAATATCGCAAAGATAGGTTACAAAAAAGGAGTGCCAATGGGGGGAGATCTAGTGATGGATCAGCAACAGGCGGTTCCACACTTCCTTATCGCTGCAATGCGGGAGCCAGACGGCGCGAATCTTGACCGACTTCAGGTTATCAAGGGTTGGAGAGATCAACAGGGCACTCTTCACGAAAAAGTCTATGATGTAGTTTGGTCGGGAAAACGAACTCTCAAGGAGAATGGTAAGCTTCCTCCTATAAAATCCACAGTGAACATATCTGCTGCTAATTACCGAAATACCGTCGGGAGTCCTACTTTGGAAATAGCTTGGAGAGATCCAGATTTTCATCCTGATGAGTCTGCATTCTATTACGCTAGGGTACTTCAGATACCTACACCTCGGTGGAATACATACGACGCAAAGATTTATGAAACAACTGTAAAAAGTCCAAATTATGATCCATGGGGAGGGAAGATGGACCCTCCACCAAGAGTCATTCAAGAGCGCGCTTACTCCTCACCAATATGGTATGAGCCAAAATAAATTACGAAATTTAATAAAAATGAGTTTGTATAATCCTTAGTGAATCGGTATCAGCTAAGAATCCCAAAGTCCTCGGTGAATTTCATCAGGGTCGGCCTCTATTCGAGGCCTCGCATCAAATATAAGACACTCTCTGTCTGAGGATCGGTATCTTGGCCAGTGCGGTAAACCAAAGCCATTCGGTTGGCCTGTTCTCGCAAACCCAATTATGGTATCGGACCAGATAGTGGCCAAACGCCTCACTTGCGGGTTATCTCTGTCATGGAAGATATGTCCCCTGGCATCCTTGTTGGCGAAAAGGTTAAAGGTAAAGGCCATCTCACATGAATGGGTAGCCCCGAGCTTTCGATACTTAGGTAAGTTTGCGGAGTAATCAAACCGATAAAACCAGCCGCCGGGACCTGCAGCAGAAGACAGTTCTGCTGCTATGAGACTATTTCTTCGGAACATGTCTGTCCAAATCATTTCGTGAAATTTTCCTGGAGAGGCATCTGGATACGCTCTCGCCAATGCGGCAAGATACTTAGTTGGATCCCCCCCGCAAAGTGTCTGCTTCGCAAGACCGATATTCCAAGCTGGGTAATGGTCTTGCGCTTCGTCCTCTCCCGACGTGTATAAGGTGCCCTCCTCACGGTTAGTACCGATCAAAAGGGGAACTCCCAAAGCACCTCTATCTCTGATAGCCTCATAGGCGCATCGCGTAACCACCAAGCCATCCACACAGATTCCATAATGCCCCTTTAAATCGACTAGGTTTTTCGCTGGCATGGATAAAAGCGTCTCGATATATTCGTTTTTGTCAACATTTAGCTGTTCTAGAATAAGATCAGTCGGGTCGGATAGTGTTTTATAATGACAGGTCGGGCTGTGAGCAATTGCCTTGTGGTAAAGGTTATCCGCCGATGGTGCAGCAAGAAGCCCAAGCACGGCGCTCCCACCGGATGACTCACCAAAAATTGTCACGTTATTGCAATCCCCCCCATAATCGCCTATATTTTCCTGTAGCCACTGGAGTGCTAAAATTAGATCAGAAATATTATTTGATGCGGACGAGGCATAGCGCCTGCCATGACTTGAAAGATCGAGAAACCCAAGTAATCCCAAGCGGAAGTTCACAGTCACCACCACCACATTACCCTGATGCGCCAAAACCGATCCATCAAACTCATTGCCAGACCCATTGATAAATGCACCGCCATGAATCCAGAGCAGAACTGGACATCGTTTTGGATTATTGGAGGGCGTCACAATGTTTAAAAACAAGCAATCCTCGTCCATATCACCTTCTATCGGCTCACCTCTCGAGCTCTCGGTTTTGAGTTGCATTGCTCTGTTCGGATAGGTTGTCGCATCAAAAGTTCCTGCCCACGGGCGTGTCTTTGACGGAGGAAGAAACCTACGACCATTCGTTGGCGGCTGTCCATACCGAATCCCTAAAAAGCTTTTTACTTTTCCGTCGTCAATTCCCCTAATTTCACCGAGGCGCGTCTTCAAATGTGTCATAAACGTCAGATCCGCATAATCAACGAGCCCAATAGTGAGTGATACAAGACTGTTTTTCCAGAAAAGGACTGTACTCTTCACCCATAAATTAAATGCAATCGAAGTATTGGTATCTGTACCGCTCGATAGAGTAACATCAACTATCTAGGGTTAATTTGGGTTAAAATGCAATGGTTCAACTTGGAATACTCGCGGACGACCTTACTGGTGGGATGATGGTGGCCAGTCTGCTCGAGCGCGAGGGGGTTGAGTGCCCTCTCGTAAGCTCCATCGATAGTCTTTCCTCTATCGCCAAATCGACAGCTGGTGCTGTAGTCGTAGCAAGGAAAATTAGGCTGATTGATCCTGTGGAGGCACAAAGAGAAGCGATACAGACGGTCAAAGCTCTTCAGGAAATTGGTTGTAAACGCTTTTTCTACAAGTATTGCGCCACTTTTGACTCCACGAAAAAAGGCAATATTGGTCCCATTGCAGAAGCTATGCTTGAAGCGCTAGACTTTGAGCATACCCTTTTCTGTCCCGCCTTTCCAGAGTACACGGTGACCATATTTCAAGGGAGAATGTTCCTTGGATTGACACCCTTAGGAGAGTCATTTAAGCGTGTTGATCCTGTAACGCCGATGACAAACTCAAACCTCGTTGAGGTGCTACAATCGCAATCACGGCACTCAGTAGGTCTTTTGTCACATTCCACTTTACTCCGCGGTAAAGCCGCGGTAGCAGAGTATATCGAGCAAAACAAGTGTCAGAAGTTCTTTATCGCTGATGCTGTAGATGATAATGACCTTGAGCGTATTGCAGATCTGGCTCTGGATTGGCCTCTAACTACTGGGGCGGATGCGCTGCCTGTATTCCTGGCTAGAGCATGGAAAAAAGGGTTAAATCAATTATCGCAGAAAATACCCAGGACACTCCTTCCCGCAAGTCCCGGAGGCGAAGCATTCATAGCGGGAAGCTGCGCGGCCCCAACTCTGCGACAGCTGGAGTACTTTGAAAAAAGGCATCCCATATTTCGCATAGACGTCGTCACGGCTGGTGAGGATCAAGGATATTTAAATGAGATACTACATTGGGCCAGACAACACATAAACAATGGTCCAATTGCTATTTCCTCCTCCGCCGATTCATACGAGTTAAAACGTACCCAAACTGCTCTCGGTGTAAAAGGTGCGGCGGATCAGGCTGATCGCATCCTTGGCAAGGTGGCGAAAGGTTTATTTGATCTGGGTGTTAGGAAGTTTATAGTCGCCGGCGGAGAAACATCAGGACAGATTATAAATTCCCTCAGGATAAAAAATGTAGAGGTATCCTCATTTGATAATCTTAGCGGCGGGTACTGCCATCAAGCTGGCAAAAATCCAGTATCTTTTGTTCTCAAAGCCGGAGCAATTGGCAAGGAGGATTTCGTGTTCGATGCTCTAGAGCGTATGCGTGCGGCTGAGAAAAATTAGCACCATTGTGCGCACTCTTATCGGTTATGGGTGATCTTTCAACCGGTTCAGTTGTGGAAGAATGTTGCTGAGTTTACTCTACGAAAAAATATAAGAGGTGACAATTATGTTTTCACTAGAGGGTTACAAGGCAATCGACTTAAGTCCTAGGATCATACCTCGAATCAATCGCCTAGATGGTACCGTAGAGGAGGGTAAACCAGATCCTTACGGTAACCAATGGGTAATGTGGGAAGGACGATTCCCCCCAGATAATTCGTTATTTACTGTCTATGCAGCCCCAAAGGAAATTTCCATATACGGGGCGCTTCAAGATGACGATACATTAGGTCAGCAGCGTATGACATCACATATAGGATCGCATGTGCAAGGCGGGAAAGGTCATATAAGCCATTGGAACGGTATTACCAAAGAAATGAAAGGTATTTGGGAAATGGATCTAAGCACGTTCATAGGAGAAGCTTCCGTGTGTAATCTCGCGCGCCTTAAGCCAAAGGCAGTTGAGGGAGCATCAAATTACCCCAAAGAATATCCGAAGAAAAAGTTCTGGCTCACGAAAGCGGAACCTGGCGATATTCGTGGAGAGGAAATACTCCCAGAGCATCTTGATAATGTGCAAAAGGGCGACATCGTTCTTATGACAAGTCCATTTTCTGGTCTGGAACAACCATGGCTCTCGCCACGCACAACAAAGTGGTTGATAGAGGACCGAGAAATTAAAATGCTAGGTCTGGGGTACCCCGGTATCGAATGGCAGTATGATCTAAAGGTCGCTGCTCCAGGAAACTCCCCCATCAGACGGATGCTCTTGGGCGCTAACATTCCGATTGTTCATCCCCTTGTTAACATCGATCACATCAATTCAGATCGCGTTTTCTTCTATGGAGCGCCGCTAAATGTTCCCAAGCTAGAGGCTAGCTTTGTCCGAGCAGTTGCTTTTGAATCTCCGGAGGTGCATAGATGATCAGCTTGAAGGGAAAAAAAATTGTAGACCTCACTGAAAAATTAGTTGCGAGGGTGGCTAGAATCGATGGGTCCATCGAACAGGGGACAGATGACGTTTATGGTCACAAATGGCTCAGTGAGGAAACTATAAATGAAACTGATGGCACCATGGAGCACTTGATTGGCGCAAATATTGGTACAGTAAGCGACTGGCCAATTGGAGGGCTTAGCGGTCACATGGGCGCTCACATCCAGTTAGGCGTAAGACATAATGACAACTGGACCGGTCTTCCTGATGGAATGAAGGGTATATGGGACGTTCCTTTAAGCACTTACCACGGTGAAGCTTGTGTGTGTGTGCTGGATGAGTTAAAAGCCGGTCTAATTCTGCCCGAGCATCTTTCAAAAGTTCGAGAAGGTGATATTGTTCTATTGACAAGCTGCTGGAGCGGCGATGAGCAACCCACACTCGCAGGAGACACCGCATACTGGCTCGCTGAAGAGAAGAGAATTAAAATGTTGGGGGTCGGAGTCCCCGGAATTTCATGGGAAACAAACTACGACGGACCTGAACCAGGCAACAGTCCAACCCATAGAGCGATGACAGGCAACAATATACCGATAGTGTATCCTCTCGCAAATATAGGATCGTTATCTCAGGATCGCGTTTTCTTCATAAGCCTGCCACTCAATGTCGAGCGGATGGAAGGCACATGGGTTCGTGCGATTGCTATAGAGGATCTTTAGCACTTTAGTTATCAAGAGCACACCTTTTTTGATTAAGCAATAGTGGTGCATATTACTCTATTAACTACAAAAAAGGGCGCCATAAATGCGCCCTTTTTTAAGCAAAAACGTATTAAAACGTGCTGTAACTTATTTGCAAATGAATCGCTCTGGGGAACGGGATAATATTATCCTGTCTGCGACTAGAAAGAGGTAAATAGGCCCCAGTGAAGTCGCCAACATTAGTGATCGTCAAGCTTACATCTAATTCATTTTTGGACATGCCAAAACTTAAATTACCATACTTGTAAGCTTCTTTTGCGCTCGGAAATACTTCCGCCGCGCGGTCGTTCCAACCTGCAAATCCGTCAGGCCTACTGCGATAAGTAAAGTCAAAACTAGCAGAAGTCGACCAACCATTTTCCATCGAACCAGAATAGCTCCATCCTAGAGAGTGAGTGTTGGGCGCATAATTGAATAAAGAACCTCCCTCCTGAATTGCTGGCGGATAACCTTGCATATCTGAAGTTTTGGTTACCTTAGTCCCAGTGTATCCACTTGAATAAGTCATTAACACATTCTCTGAAAGACGGTAGCTCAATGAAATTTCGTATGAACTAACATCCGCATCGGTGCCGCCTATGGTTACATACTCGTAACTAGGGGCACCAAGATAGATTCCCAGCGGGATTTCCTGCCAAGCTCCGAGAGAGTATGCTGCCTCGACTAGTAGAGCACTTTCCATCAGAGACACTTTCACCCCAATTTCCGTTTGATCTAATATCGAATCATCACTGCCCGCGATCAGAACATCTGTCAAGTTGTGTAATTCAAGAGCTGCTTCTGCGACGGGATCGAAAACATTTGGCGCTCTACCGGTTTGTGACCTAGAAATATATGCCATTCCTGTATCAGAAAAATCCCATTTAGCACCGATGCGATAACTTTTTGAATCAAATTCGTTTGCATAATCATTGGTTGTCAAAGTACCAGTGTATGGCCCAAGCGGCGCGTCTCCGTCGGCTCTTAAAACGTTAGTGGACGAAAAATCTCTCTCTTCATCATCTAACCTTAAGCCTGCAAAAATAGTGAGCGTATCAGACACTTGGAAATCAAACTCACCATACAAGGCGGACGCATCTTGTTCGGTAAGTTGCATCTCATGATATGTAGGCGTTCCATAGCCTGGAACATTAGCAATGAGATTAGAAGAGGATTCTGCTTCAAACGACAGATAACCCAACACATAGCTTAACTCAAGTCCCCCTAGATCAATAGGGTTACTGACTAAACGTAACTCGTGAGAAGTCGATTCCGCTGGGGTATTTGTGAGATTTGAAGCCCAACCAAAATCGCCATATGCATTTACTACAGGGTTCTCCGTATTGTATTCCATAAAAGGCGTATCAACTTCGCCCAGCGTGTACGAAAGATCTCCGAAACTTAAATCAAACTTCGCCTTGAAGCTCGTGCTTTTCACCTCATATTTATTGACGGGGATTCCGGTAGGAAAAGCTTCTGCCAGGAGAGGGTCATAGTAAAAGGGTATTGCCGTGTCAGAGTAGAAAGGTCTGATCAACATCTCACCGCCATCTGAGCTTTCTAAATTCCCCCCAATCGCAAATCCAGTCTGGATTTCCCAGTTGGTGTGGATTATTTCAAATGAGGTGCTGTCGTTGGGCTGATAGAGCACCTTTGCTCTAAAAGTTTCGCGATCTTCTTCGTAAGGATTCTCCATCACAAGAGTGCTATCCGAAGTCATAGACGCAAAGCCAGGATCATTTTCTGACTTGAAACCGAGTCGAATTGCTAGCTTATCCTCAATAAGGGGAACATTAACAACCCCAGAGTAGGTGTTTCCAAACCCTCTAGATTCGCCAGCATACGTCATCGTTCCGGCAGATACCTTGTATCCGAACTCGCTTAAATTAACAGGGTTAGTGCGCATAATCACTGCTCCAGCAGGCGATTGGGTACCGTAGCTGGTGCCTTGGAAACCTCTGAGAACCTCTATGCGATCCAGGTCAAATGTTCCGACGGGCGGCGGAGTGAATGCAGCGAGATTGATGAAAGGTACGTCATCCATGTAATATCCTATCAGATGAAAAGCTGTGCCAGCCTCGGACATGACAACACCACTACCACGCATTTGCAGGCCCTCTCGCTCAGGCGGCTTTTCTCCGGTAGAAGCAACTGATGCCCCGGGAACAAGAGCGTATACATCCCGAACATTTCTGTATGAAGGAAGCTCAAGTTTTTCACTGGTAATGGCTTGTATAGACAGAGGTACGTCCATTACCGATTGCTCCCTTCGGGTGGCCGTGACTACTACCTCCTCCACATCCGCTTCGCTTTCATCAGCAGAAGAGAGAAGAGCTGTTGGTAGAATAAAAATAGCCGCTACGAAGCTCACAGCAAAACTTGTAGCGCGTGAAATTAAAACGCGTTTCATGTATACCCCCGACTTTTTGTGTGTTTTGAAGCTTATTTTTAATTCGACGGAACAAAAGACTACGAGAGGTTCCGATGCAAAATATTTGCAAATGCTCGATTTTGTTGGCGAACTAGCTATAAAGTACAATGCTTTATTTTAA